>OLSB01000042.1_pt1 | contig 135174 bp, 118 predicted proteins | sample 1672071 | NCBI WGS metagenome assembly OLSB01 (sample SAMEA3136642, study PRJEB25190) | human gut metagenome | biome: human gut; feature: human-associated habitat; material: faeces | place: Austria | collected 2013
CGGCGCGGGCGGTGCCGCGCGGGCTGGCCGCTGCCGGGCGGGCGCGCCGTCTGCCCCGCTCGCCTTGTCGCTCTGCCCTCCGCGCCTCCCGCGTCGGTGCTCTCTGCCTCCCCGCCCCGCGGCTTTTGCCCTTCGATTATGGGTTCCCGGTCGGGGTGGTCGCGCGTGTGGGGGTGCGCGTCCCTGTTTCGCGCCTGCGCTTGCTTCGCGCGCTCCAGCGCTGGCCTTGTGCCGGGGGTTTAGTTAGCCAGGGCGCGCCGCCATCGTCCTCCCGGGGCGTGGCTGGCTCGCGCGCCGGTCAGGTGGCGGCGGCGCGCTGTCTGTCAGTCCAGCGTGTCACCAGACGGCCTGCGCGGGGTCAGGAGGCGGCGCGGCGGGGTGGGGTGGGGGACTCTGTCCCCGGCGCGGCTGCCGCCGCTCCGTGGCCATCCTGCGCCCCCTGGCAGGGTGTGGGCACCCTGCACCCGCCTCGGCGCTGCGCGCGGGGTGCGGGGGCTACGGCTGGTGAGGTGGGTATGATAAGGGCGGGGCTTGCGCCCCGCCTTGCCTATGGTGATCAATGATACCATGGTCTGGACTCGTCTATGTCCACGTATAGCTTGTGGAGCCATAGCCATGTTCGATCCTTGCACAACCTGCGCTTACTCCGATCGTCCAGCACCTGCATCATGTAGTTGATCAGTCTCAATAGCCCGGTTATCCTCTCTTGATGCGTCATAGTCGCTCTCATCCTCCGTCAGTATTTGCAACATCCTGCGTAGCAATCCAAGATCATCGCATATGCGCTCGGTGTACCTGATTACCTGCTGCACGTATGCGTCTCTGTCAATCGTGGCCATGTTTGCCATCCTTGCCCGGCCGTGCCATCACGTCAACGTAAAAGCCGCTGGCAAAGTCATCCTCGGTCACCTTACGCTCGGCGTAGCCGCGCCCGGCGCGCGATTGATAGCTCGCCCGGTGCGCCGCCGTGCGGGCATTGTAGGCATCGAGGGTCAGCACGCCCTCACTGAGGCAGCGCACAATCACCGCGCGGGCATACGCCCAGCTGGGCGCGGCGGCCTGCGTGGCCGCGTCCATGGCCGCCATCAGCACGGCAGGCTCCATGCCGCCATCAATGGCCGCGGCCATATCCCGCCTCACCGACGGCGCGACCCTCTGACGATCAAATGCGTCGCAGTAGTAGGCGTACAGCTCGTCCATGGCATGGTATCCTCTCACCTCACTCTCGGCCATCGGTCTAATAGCGGCGCTATTAGCCGTCTCCGTCTCCGTCTCGGTCTCCTCACGCGTACGCGTGCGCGCGCGCGCTGTATAATGTATACAGTTGAGAGGGGGACAGACGGTCTCCTCACGCGTACGCGTGCGCGCGCGCGCCCCCGCGGAGCTAGCTAGCTCGCTAGCTATCTCTCTATCTGGCTTACTATCTGGCTTACGAGCTACTCTATAGCTCATCAAGTCTATGATTGCAGCTGAGCTGCCATCGTGGTATACTGCCATATGGCTCCCTCCATCACTGTTGTTGGTCGTTGAGCTGATTACAAACGCTGCAAAGGAGGATTATCACATGCTGTTGACAGATTATCTCGCCCAATATACCGCGCTCAGAGCCGCATCCCTCGCCGCAAGGACGATCGAGAGCGAAAAACGCATGCTCAGGCTCTACATTGCGCCCGCCATCGGGGACACGCCCGTCTCGCGCGTCACCGTGATACAGGTCGCGGAGCTGCTCAACGGCATCTCCGCCGCCGGTCACACCCGCACGGCGTGCGCCGTGCACACGTTTTTGCGCTCAGCTGGGCGCAAAAACGGCCATTTACGCGCCGTTATGGCGCAAATTGAGCGTCCCAAGCACCAATCCAAGCCCATTAACTACCTGACAGCGGACGAAGCCGCCCGGCTGATCACCCACACCGATCCGGCGTGGCGGCCGGTCTGGCTGCTGGCGCTGACGCTCGGTCTGCGCCGCGGCGAGCTGGCCGGTCTGCGCTGGCAGGACATCGACGATGCCGCCGGCACTATCCATATCCGCAATCAGAGGCAGCGCATAGGCGGCAAAATCATCGATTCAGCGCCTAAATCAGCGTCTGGCACGCGCGATCTGCCACTTTTGCCCATTATTGAGGACGCGCTACAGCCGCTCTACATGCTCCACCAGTGCCGTCCGGGCAGCGTCTACGTGTTCGGCGGGCACGACGGCGGCGGGCTGTCCCCATCGTCGATCAACGGGGCGCTCAGGCGCGATCTGCGCGCGCTGGGCATACGATCGGTCACTGTGCACGGGCTCAGGCATACCATGGCGGCGCTGTCGGTGACGCACCAGCAATCCGTGCGCGTGCTGCAAGCCGTGCTCGGGCACGCCGACGTGTCAACCACGTCGAGGATCTACACCCACGTGGACATGCAGCCCATGACGGCGCTGTGCGCGACGGTGGCGCAGACGATTGCATGAGTATAAGTGTGCACCTGACTCTTAATCAGGGTGTCCAGGGTTCGAGCCCCTGAAGGTGTACGGAAGAGTTTGAAACGAAAGTTTCAGACTCTTTTTTGGTTCTTTTATTATAGAGCCATGCTTACAGAGAATGCCGCCATCATGCGATGGGTGACTTGATGTATATGCGGGAGTATGGTATACTGAAATACAGAGGGAAGAATTTGGAAAGATGCAGCGGAGGGATGAGCGGCAATGCGGTCGCTTTTGAAAAACGGGCGGATTTACGATGGCACGGGGGCGGAGCCGCGGGTTGGAGACATTCTGATCGACGGAGAGCGGATTGTGCGGATTGCGCCGGAGATTGACGAGGCGGCGGACGCGGTTTACGATCTGCGGGGAAAGTCCGTTGCGCCGGGGTTTATCGACGTGCATTCGCACAACGACTGGTTTGCCATTCATAAAAATCCGCAGCCGTATTTCGAGCCGTTTATTCGGCAGGGGATAACCTCCTTTGTGACGGGCAACTGCGGGCTTTCGGCCATTGGCTTTGAGGATGGCACGCCGAACGTGAAGCGGATGGGCGGCGGGCTGTTCGGCTATCGCGGGCAGACGACGGGCGTTTATCCCGACGCAGCGCGGTTTTTGGACGCGGTAGACGGGAAGGTTCCGTGCAATATCGCCGTGTTGGCCGGGCATTGTTCCGCGCGCGCCAGCGTGGCAGGCGAGGAAAACCGAAAGCTGACGGCGCAGGAACAGGAAAGAATGCTTGCCATTCTGGAAGAAAACCTGAAGATGGGCGCGGCGGGCGTTTCGCTGGGACTGATGTACAGCCCGGGCATGTTCGCCGACGAAGCGGAGCTTCGCAGGGTCGCGGAGCTGTGCGTGAAGTACGACAAGCCGCTGACCGTGCATCCGCGCGCGGAGTCTCGAATTTCCACGTCCTATCCCGAGCTTCTGGGGCGCTCGCATCTGCTGCGGGCGATGGACGAGCTGGCGCGCATCGCGAAGGGAACGAAGCTCAAATTGCAATTTTCACACCTGATTTTCGTCGGCCGCGGCAGCTTCGGCGACAAGGATGAAGCGCTTCGGATTATCGACCGTCTGTGCGCGGAGGGTGTGCGGGCGCAGTTCGATATTTACAACGAAAAGAAGGGCGTTTCAGTCATCACGGTGATTCTGCCCACGTGGTATCGCGGCATGTCGGACGCGGAGCGAAAAAAGCCGTGGAACCGGCTGCGGCTGGCGGCGCTGGTGTTCGCGGCGGTGAAGCTGCTGGGCTTTGGATTCAATGACATCGAGGTTGCGTACATCGGCCCGGGCTATGAGCACTACGAGGGCAAGACGGTGCATCAGCTGGCGCAGGAAAACCATATGAGCGATTTGAAGATGTATCTGAAGCTCTGCCGCGAGTCGGATTATCAGGGGCGCGTGAACATGGGGCCGTACACCACCGACGAGATCATTCATGAATTTGAGAAGAACGACAAGTGCCTGTATATGACGGACGCGTGGGTGGAGGATCACGGCGTGCAGAACCCGGCGATTTACGACTGCTTCCCGAAATTCCTGCGGGATTCGCTGCTGGGGCTGGGCGACACGATGCCAAACACGATTCATCGCATGACGGGCGCGAGCGCCGAGCGGTTCGGCATCCGCGACCGCGGGTATCTGCGCGAGGGCTGCTATGCCGACGTGACGGTGTTTGACGAAGCGGCGCTGAAGAACGCCGTGCCGGATCAGGAATGTTCCTTCGGCATAGAAGCTGCGTTCGTCAACGGCGAAGCGCTTCTGAAGGACGGGCGGATTCTGCCGAACGCGAAATGCGGCCGGGCGATCCGCGTCTGAAATAAAATTGGAAAAGAAAATTGACCGTAAGAGACGCGTGAGGGCATAAAGCGGGCGACACCTTCATATGATGTACCTGAACACGGGAAACATCAGGATACGAGGTGATACGATGGAAAATCCCAACAACCGTATGACGGCGTGCGGGCGACTGGAGCGCGCGCCGGAGCTGTCTCATGAAGTGATGAACGAGCCGTTTTACACGGGAACGCTGCTGGTAAAGCGCCTGTCCGGCGCGGTGGATCGTCTGCCGGTCACGCTTCCGGGCAAGCTGATCGCCGAGTCCGGCGTGCCGCTGGATTCGCTTCTGCTGATGACGGGACAGGTGCGCTCCTACAACAAGGTGATTGAGGGCGCGGGGCGGCTGATGATTACGCTGTTCGCGCAGAGCGTCACGCCGACCAACGACAACGAAACGCTCAACCGCGTGGAGCTTTGCGGCGCGCTGTGCAAGCCGCCGGTCTATCGTTCCACGCCGTTCGGCCGCGAAATCTGCGACATGATGCTGGCGGTCAACCGCGCGTTCGGCAAGTCGGACTACATTCCCTGCATTGCGTGGGGAAGAAACGCGCAATACGCTTCGCGCTTCCATGTGGGCGACCACCTGCGAATCGGCGGGCGTTTGCAGTCGCGCGAGTATCAGAAGCTGATGGACAACGGCGAGTACATCGTGCGCAACGCCTTCGAGGTGTCGGCGTTTACGCTGGACGCGGTGGATCATCATCCGCAGGAGGCCGCGTTCGAGGAGGCCGACGCTCTGCCGCAGCCGGTGCACGGCGGGGAGGAGAGGGAGTAAATCCCGGGCTTTCCGCGCGGCACGGGAAATGCGAACGGATTTAACGTCGGAATGCGATAAAATCGCTTGACATTCCCGCAATGGGATGGTATGATAAAGCAAAATTGAATCGCTTGGATAGAGGCGCGAGGTTTAAGAGTACTTCCGGGTCACGAGGCCGTTTGCCGGAGGGAAAGGAAGCATCGCCGAAGTGTTCGGGTTTGGCCTGAAGCCCGGATGGCTGGGTCGCCGTGAAATACGCGGCGGACTGTCACATGTTTTTGTGAAGCGCTATCAAGGGTTGATACGGAGTTTGTGAAGCTTTTTCGCAGACGTTTCCGCATTTTCCATGAACCGCTTGACAAAGCGGTTCATTTTTTGTAACGCGGCCGGAAACGGCGACACAAACAAAGGAAAGGCGGAAACGAACATGAGAAGAATGCTTGCAATGGCACTGGCAATCCTGATGATGACCGCGCTGCTCTCCGGCGCGCAGGCTGGCGTACCCTCCGGCGTGGAGGACGGTGTTCTGACGGTGGCGATGGAATGCAACTACGCGCCGTACAACTGGTCGCAGAGCGATGATTCCAACGGCGCGGTGCCGATCTCCGGCAGCAATGAATACGCCAACGGCTACGACGTGATGATGGCCAAGAAGCTGTGCGAGGCCAACGGCTGGAAGCTGGAAATCGTGCGTCTGGACTGGGATTCGCTGGTTCCGGCGGTGCTGTCCGGCGTGGTGGACGCGGTTATCGCCGGTCAGTCCATGACGGCGGCGCGCGCGGAGATGGTGGACTTCGCCGGCCCGTATCTGTATGCCAGCATCGTGTGCCTTGCCAGGCAGGGCACGCCGCAGGCGGAGGCGAAGGGCATTTCCGAACTGAGCGGCTATTGCACCTCTCAGCTGGGAACGATCTGGTACAGCGTGTGCCTGCCGCAGATTCCGAACGCGGAGATTCAGCCCGCCGCCGAGTCCGCGCCCGCCATGCTGATGGCGCTGGAAACCGGCGCAGTGGACTTCGTCTGCACCGATATTCCCACGGCGCAGGGCGCGCTGGCCGTGTATCCCGATATGGTTCTGCTGGACTTCTCCGGAAGCGAGGACAACTTCGTGGTTTCGGAGGAAGAGATCAACATCGGCATCTCCGTGATGAAGGGCAACGCCGTGCTGAAGGACGCGCTCGACGCGGTGCTTTCCACAATGACGGTGGACGACTTCAACGCCATGATGGCGGAAGCGACGGCCATTCAGCCCATCAACGGATAACGGACGGCGGACAGAGGGAAGGGAATGTACGCTATGGACAGACTGTCTCAGCTCTTTGGCGATATTGCTTCTCTGTGGAGCAAAAGCGCGTCCACGTATTTCGCGGGCATGGGCAACACGCTGCTGCTGGCCGTAATCGGTACGCTCTTGGGCTGCGTGATCGGCTTCGTATGCGGCATTCTTCAGACAATTCCCGTCGCGAAGAACGACCGGGCGGTCAAGAAGGGGCTGCTTGGAATTCTGCGGGCGATCATTCGCGTGTATATCGAGGTGTTCCGCGGAACGCCCATGATGCTGCAGGCGGTGTTCATCTACTTCGGCCTTCCGTATTTCACGAATAACGCCATGCGCTTTCGCAACCTGTGGGTGGTTTCGATACTGGTGGTCTCGATCAACACGGGCGCGTATATGGCGGAATCGGTGCGCGGCGGCATTCTTTCTGTCGACCGCGGGCAGGCGGAGGGCGCGAAGGCTATCGGCATGAACCATTTTCAGACGATGACCAGCGTGATTCTGCCGCAGGCGCTGCGCAACATCATGCCGCAGATCGGCAATAACTTCATTATCAACGTGAAGGATACGTCGGTCATGTTCATCATCGGCTTCACGGAGTTCTTCTCCGTCCACAAGGCCATTACCGGCGCGACGTACAAGTATTTCCCGTCGGCGGCGATTGAGATGCTGGGCTACCTCACGGTGACGCTGACGGCCTCGCTTCTGCTGCGCGCGATGGAAAAGCGCATGGACGGCAAGGGCAGCTACGAGCTTGTGAAGGGCGACCCGCTGATTTCGACCGCCGGAACCTACAACTATCCCGACAAGGGCAGCCCCTATGACGAGCAGAACCGGGAGCATGCGTGCGAAACGGAGGAGGAGAGATGATGAGCGAGGCGATTTTGCGGGTAGAGCATCTGTCCAAGTCTTTCGGCAAACGGGAAATTCTGCGCGACATCGACTTTTCCGTGCACCCGGGCGACGTGACGTCGATCATCGGCGCGTCCGGCTCCGGAAAGAGCACGCTTCTGCGCTGCATCAATCTGCTGGAGCTGCCCACGTCCGGGCGCATCCTGTATCATAACGAGGATATGACCTCCGGCCGCGGAAACGTCGCCGCGTACCGCGCGAAGGTGGGCATGGTGTTTCAGTCCTTCAACCTGTTTAACAACATGACCGTGCTGGAAAATTGCACGGTGGGGCAGATTCGCGTGCTGAAGAAAAAGAAGGAAGCGGCGCGGGAAACGGCCATGCGGTATCTGGATCGCGTGGGCATGGCACCGTATGCGAACGCCCGTCCGCAGCAGATTTCCGGCGGGCAGAAGCAGCGCGTGGCGATTGCCCGGGCGCTGGCCATGCAGCCCGAAATTCTGCTGTTTGACGAGCCGACCAGCGCGCTCGACCCGGAAATGGTGGGCGAGGTGCTGAACGCCATGCGGCTGCTGGCGCAGGACGGCATGACGATGCTGGTGGTTACGCACGAAATGGCGTTCGCGCGGGACGTGAGCAACCGCGTGGTCTATATGAACCGGGGCGTGATCTGCGAGGATGGAACGCCGGAGCAGATCTTTGGGAATCCGCAGAAGCCGGAAACGCGCGAGTTTCTGGCGCGGTTCATCAAAGGCTAAGCATAAGAAAATAGACGGCTGGGAAAAACATCCCGGCCGTCTTTGTTTTTACAGGGAATCGTTCATTCAGGCTTTGGCGCTTCCATCCGGGCGCGGCATGGCGTTCGCGCGGCTCGTAACGTCCAGATAGAACGCGGTCTCGGCGATTTTCCGATAGGGAGCGACCCACAGGGTTCCAATGCCGAGCGTAAGCGTAGACAGCAGATACCAGCCGATGAAGCTGAATTGCAGGCAGAACAAGCGTCCCTTGTTGCCACGCATCAGCTCCTTCGAGCGGGCAATCGCTTCCATAACGCCGATGTCCGGGTTTTCCGCCATCAGGTAGGGCGCGAGCGCGTAGCGATAGCTTGCCACGATGCCGGGGATGATGAACAGAAGCGCCCAGAGGAAGGTGAACAGCGAAGTCATAAAGCGCAGGCCGAACGCCTTGCCCCAGAAGGAAAAGCGGGAGAACAGGGTGCCAAAGGCGGGCTGGTTTTGGCGCGTGACGAGATCGATCGAATACCGGTTTAGACCCAGCTCCACCGCGCCGCCAATCAGCAGGTAGAGAATGGAAAGAATGGTAAAGAACGTCATAGCCACCGTAAGGATGGCATAGAACGTGGGCGACGCGAACAGCGCGTTGAGCGTATCCGAGAAGTAGATCGTCTCGGAATCGGACGTGCGGTCGGTAAGCTGCTGAATCGTCGCGGTGGAGGAAGAGCCGCCGGACATGCCGCCCAGCAGACTGGCAACCAGCGTCACGCCGACGCTGAGCCCCCAGAAGCCCTTCAGGGCTTTACGCGCAATGGAACGAAAATCGCGAGCCAGATACATGAAATCGCCTCCCGATGAATTTGTATCCACAGACCGCGCTCATTATAGCAGAGAAACGGACGGCGTTGGATACGAACGCGTTAAAAACGCTGGTATTGATCGGCGGTAATCTGGGCGTAGAGCGTTCCATTTTCAACATAGGTGCTCAGAACGCCGCTGATTTCAAATTCCTCGCCGACCTGCGGATAGACGGCGGCTTCATCTGTCAGCACAAATTCCAGACCCTGCATACAGCAGGAGCTTACGTCCGTGACGACGATATAATGGTAGGTAAGCCCCGTCACGTCCCAGAGCTGCTCGTCGTAGGTTCCGCGGATGCGAAAGCGCTGGCCGAGAAACTGGTCGGGCGCGCTGGCCAGATTCTGCGCGTAGGAATACGCCACGGTGGCGCTCATGGCGGTCAGGTCGGTTTCGGGAAGGGAGGCGTCGTCCGCCGCGCGCGTATCCGAGGTCGAGCCGCAGGCAGTCAGGAGCAGGCAGAGTATGCAAAGCAAATTCGGAAGAGATTTTTTCACGATCATTTTCCTTTCAGTCGTCCAAGGATGGAGAAGATGAGGAACGCGAGAAGATCCGCGGCAACAATGGTTGCGCCGACCGGCGTGGACGCGAGAATGGAAAACAGGATGCCGGACACGGCGCACAGCACGGACAGCGCGGCGGCGCAGAGCACCACGAGCTTGTAGCTTTTGAACACGCGCATGGCGGAGAGCGTGGGGAAGACGATCAGCGCCGAGGTGAGCAGCGAGCCGACCAGATTCATGGACAGCACGATGACGATGGCGGTTACGATCGCGATCAGCAGGTCGTACACGCCGGTCGGCGTGCCCGTGGCGGAAGCGAACGATTCGTCAAAGGTGACGGCGAAGATTTTGTGGTAGAAGAGCGTGAACAGCAGCACGACCAGCGCAGACATGCCCACGCACAGCCACACCTCGTAGCGCTTCAGCGTCAGGATGGAGGTGGAGCCGAACAGCGTGGAGCATACGTCGGCGGACAGGTTGGCCGACTTGGAAAACACGTTGAGCACCAGATAGCCGAGCGCCAGCGCGCCCACGGAGAGCATGGCCAGCGCCGCGTCGCCGCGCACGTTCTTCGTGCCGTTCCTGCGCAAAAGCAGGATGGCGCATACAATCGTGGTCGGCATAACGATCAGCATGTCGCTGGAAACGCTCAGCGCCGTGGCAATGGCCATCGCGCCGAAGGCCACGTGCGACAGACCGTCGCCGATGAACGAAAGGCGCTTCAGCACCAGCGTCACACCCAGCAGGGACGAGCACAGCGCGATCAGCACGCCCGCGATCAGCGCGTAACGCACAAAGGGAAACTGGAAGTATTCGATCAGCGTATTCAGAATGCTCATGCCGTGATTCCCTCCTCCGCGCGCAGAAACGCCTTCGCTACGTCGCTTTTCAGGTATTCCTCCGTGGTTCCGAAGAAGAGCGGGTGATGGGAAAGATGCAGGATGTGATCCGCTTCGCGCACGGCGGAGGAAATGTCGTGGGAAATCATCACGACGGTGATGCCGTCCTCGCGGTTCAGCCGGCGAATGATGGCGTACATGTCTGCCATCGCGGCGGGATCAAGACCGGAAACCGGCTCGTCCAGCAGAAGAAGCCGGCGCGTGGCGCACAGGGCGCGCGCCAGAAGTACGCGCTGCTGCTGGCCGCCGGACAGCTCGCGATAGCAGCGATTGCGCAGGGGCAGGACGCCGAGCCGTTCCATGCGGCTGCGCGAAAGCTCGCGCTCCGCGCGGTTGTAAAACGGGCGCAGGCCGCAACGGTTTAGGCAACCGGAGAGCACAACCTCCTGAACCGAAGCCGGGAAATCGCGCTGAAGGCTGGTCTGCTGGGGCAGATAGCCGATTTCGTTCTGCTTCAGGCCGTCGCCGAAGGAAAGCTGGCCGGAAACCGGCGGATGCAGCCCCAGAATCGCTTTCATGAGCGTGCTTTTTCCCGCGCCGTTTTCGCCGACGATGCACAGGTACTCGCCCCGCGCCACGGAAAAGGAGATGTTTTGCGAAACAATGTGATTTTCATATCCAAGGACTATGTTATTGCAGATGATTTGCATGAGTGATCACTTCTTTGCTAAAGGCTAAAAGGAGAGGGAGGGCAGCCGTGCGGACAGCCGCCCTTTGAGAAATTCGGATTAGTTGAGCGCCTGCGTCAGAATCGCGAGGTTCTGGGTCATGACGCTAAGGTAGCTATCGCCGCGCTGTACGTCGGCTTTGGTCATGGACTGAAGGGAGTTCATGGACAGAATCACTTGATCTTTTGTCTGCGTGCTGGCGACGACCGTTTCGGCGATGGCGTGATTGCCGCCCTCGATTGCCAGCACGGCGGGTAGGTTCAGCTCGTCGACCTTCTTTGCGAGGAAGGCGATGGTTTTGAAGCTGGCCTCAGTTTCCGCCGAGCAGCCCGCGAACGCGGCGTAATAGGTCAGACCGTAATCGTCGGCCAGATAGCGGAACGGGAAGCGGTCGGCGAACAGAATTGTCGAGCGCGCGGCATGCCGCACCATGTCGACGTACTGCGCGTCCAGCTCGGCAAGCTGGGCGATATATGCGTCCGCGTTGGCGCGATACGTCTCCGCGTGCGCGGGATCCGCCTCGCACAGCGCGTCGGCGATGGCGCGGGTGATCGTTTGGGCGTTGCGCAGGGAGAGCCAGACGTGCTCGTCGTACTCGGCTTCGTGATGCGCGTGTCCGCACTCGTGCGCTTCCTCCTGCATGCCCTCGACGGCTTCCTCTTCCTTCGCGTCGACGCAGGCCAGCATGGAAAGAGCCTTTACGTGCGAATTCTGGGACGTTTCCAGCAGGTCGTTCACCCACGCGTCCGATTCGCCGCCCACATAGATAAACAGGTCGCTGCGGGCGATTTTGATGATGTCGTCTGCCGTGGGCTGATAGTTGTGCAGGTCGATGCCGTTGTCAAGAAGCAGGGTCAGTTCAACGTCGTCCGCGCGGTCGCCGAGAAGTTGGCGCGTCCAGTCGTACTGGGGAAAGGTGGTGCAGACGATGCGCAGGGGCGCTGCGGTCTCACAGAGCGCGGTCAGAAATGTGCATGCAAATACGAGCGCCATCAGAAGCGCGAAAAGCTTTTTCATGAATCTTCACCTCATTCAGTTGTTCAGGGTATGACAAAACAGGGCTTTTGCCGTCCTAAAACGGCAAAGCCATCCCATGGCAGGCAGAAAATGCCTGCGGCGAAGATTCAATTAATTCGAAAGCTTGACTCTAAGCGTGACGGGCGTAATAGTGGATACATCGTTCAGCCGCGCGGAATGAACGGCGAAAAACGCGCGCGCCGCGAGACGCAGGGCGTACCAGATCATCAGCACGGCCGCCATGCCGCGCAAAACCTGCGCCCAGCTGGAAAGGAGCGCGCAGACGCAGCAATTTTTGACCGTGCATTCGTGCTGCGGGTGAACGGCCGCCAGCACGCTGCAGGACAGCAGAACGGCGGCAAACAGAAGGCAGAGAAGCCCCGTCAGAATTCGAACGCTTCGACGCATGATAGCCGCCTCCCTTCTGTCATCCTCATTGAATGTATTATATGGAGACTTGCATGGCTGTCAAGAGGAAAAAATACGAATTAACAGAGTCGGAACGAAAATGCCTTACATCGGGATTCCGCGCAAAAGCGCTTGACAGGGCGCAGAGATGGGCTATAATGGAGGTAGAAACGGGCATCTTGGGAGGAAAGTCGGCCATGAACGGACATTGGAAACCCGGGCAGCCGCTGACCGAAGCGGACAGGGCGATACTCGCGCCGCTGCTCGCGCGGGCGCGGGAGCTGGGGCGTTCGCCGAAGGTGGGCGAGGTTCCGGAGGCGGCGCGCATCAAGGCGCGGTTTCGCATCTGGAAACACGCGCTGATGGCGGCGGGTCTGCCGGTGATGAACGACCCGGAGCAGGTGCGGGCCAGGGAAAAAGAGAAGCTGGAAAACCAATAGACCGCGTGCGAGGAAAAAACTCGCGCGCGGCCTGCTGCGTGAAAGGGAATTACTTTGCCAGAGCGTCCATATCCTTGCGTCCAAGAATCAGCGTGACGAGACCTAAGAAGAACAGCATGGCAATTCCGATGATGCCATAGCTGGAACGGCCGCTGGCCTCCGCGATTACGGCGTACAGCGCCGGGCCGATGACGCAGGCGCACTTGCCGAAAATGTCGAAGAAGCCGAAGAATTCGTTGGAGCGCTCCTTGGGAACGAGCTTGCCGAAGTACGAGCGCGAGACCGCCTGAATGCCGCCCTGCACAGTCCCGACGAGCACGGCCATGCACCAGAAGAGAATGGTGGAAACGTGGATGCAGGCGTTGTATTCCTCCGCCAGCGCGGTATTTTCACGCCATGCGTTCAGAAGCGCGTCCGAAAGGGCTACGCCGTCAAGCTCGAGGGCGGCGCATTCGGATTCGAGCTGCTTGAGCTCCGTCTCCGGATTTTCGCGCAAAAGCGCGGCGCCGGCGCGGGTCACATAGCTTTCCAGCGCTTCGGCCTTGTCCGGGTTGGCGGCTTCATACGGCTGGGCGGCTGCGTGGATGGCGGTCTCGTAGGCCTTCTGGCTGGGCTCCATCGAGAAACCCATGTAGAAGCCGACTAAGCAGATGATCACGTACATGATCACAGCGCCCATCAGCGCCTTCCGCGTGGAGAACCGCGCGGAGAGCTTCGCAAACCAGATCGAGCAGGGCACAGCCACAATCTGCGTAACGAGCAGCGCCAGAATCATGCCGGTGGAGCCGAGGCCGAGCGTCGAGCCGTAGGCGGTGGAAATGGAGATGACGGTGTTTACGCCGTCAATGTAGAAGAAATACGCGATGACGAAGAACAGAAGGCCGCGGCGCAGGCAGATTTCCTTGAACGTGCCGATCACGTTTCGGAAAATGCGCGCGGGCGAGACGGGCTCGGTTTTCTCCACATAGTGCTCCTGCTTCACGTTGCGGAAGAACGGAATGGAGAACAACGCCCACCACGCGCTCACGATCAGCACGGAGAAGACCTGCGAGAAGCGGTTGTAATCGAAGAAGAGAAGCATGGCAATGGAGAGGACGAAGGGAATCGTGCTTCCGCCGATGTAGCCCATGGCGTAGCCCCACGAGGAGACGTGATCCATGCGCTCGTCGGTGGTCACGTCGGTCAGGAAGGAATCGTAGAACAGGCACGAGCCGGAAAAGCCGATACGCGAAACCACGTAGCCGACAAGGCACAGCTTCCAGCTGCCCAGCGCTGCCATCAGCGGCGTGAACACGATGCCAAGCAGGGCGAACAGCGTGAACAGCTTTTTCTTCATGCCCTTATAGTCGGCCACCGCGCCGAGGAACGGGGCGAGGATGGCCACGATGAACGTGGCGATGGACGTGCCGTAGCCCCAGCGAATGTCGCCGCCCGGGATGGTGGACGCGAAGATGGTGGGGTAAATGGCGGCCATGATGTTCGTGGCGTATACGGAGTTGGCCCAGTCGTACATGATCCAGCTCCATTCCTTCTTTGAAAAACGCTTCTCCCGTGCCATGTGTGTAGCCTCCTTAGTCCTGCTTCTGTATGTTGATGTTGTCCGGGTTCATGGGGGGCAGGCTGAACGGCGCCATGCCGCCCATCTGCGTGGCGCCGGCAATCAGCGTTCGCGCATAGTCGAACAGAATGATCAGCGCCTGCCGGTGCAGATCGGCGGCGTCCAGCTTCCGGTCGTCCTCGCCGCGGGCGAGAACGGCGAACAGCCCGCGCATCTTCACCTTGATGTAAAGGGGCGAGTTGTCGTCCATGCTGCCGATTTCCAGTGTCAGCTCCGCGGCGATGGGCTTGCCCTCCGACTGCTTGAACACCTGAAAGCGAATCTCCGGCTTCAGCTGCAAGGGCTCGCCCGGACGCTCGGGCATTTCGTTGCGAATGGTCAATTCCTGAAGCATGTATTTCTGTAAAATGGCGTGCGCGCTCATGAAACGGCCTCCCTGTGTATAATTAACAATATTTTACAGAAATAATGTTAAGAATCATGACATAAAATCAAGGATTCCGTCCACTGTGCGAAAAAATTTCGTGAAATACGCGGAGGATTTATTGGATGGGTGTATACTGAAACAAAAAACGCGGCGAGAGGTATGCAATATGGACAATGTGGGCGGCTACTGGGACGCGCTCTATTCGGACGGAGCGCACGCGGACGCGAGCTATGACGGCTGGCTGGATACTTTTCGGGACGTGCTGGCGCGCGCCGGGCGCGTGCTCGAGCTGGGCGCGGGCGACGGAGCGGACACCGGCTTTCTGCGAAGCGCGTGCGCGTCCGTGCTCTCCTGTGATCTTTCGGACGCGGCGCTGAATCGCCTGAAGCATCGCTATCCCGGCGCGGAGACGATGCGGCTCGATCTGACGGAGCCGATGGCGTTTGGCAAAGGCACTTTTGAAGCGGTCGTGGCCGATCTCTGCCTGCACTATTTCCCGCTGCAAAAGACGCGGGAGATTTTCGCGGAGCTCCATCGCGTGCTCGCGCCGGGCGGCTGGCTGTTTCTACGCGTGAACGCGCGGGAGGAATACGTGCCCGCGCCCGAGGATGTGCGGCTTGATACGTATTATTACGTGACCCGCGGCTGCGCCCGTCGGTATTTTTCGAAGGAGGGACTGGAGGAGCTTCTTTCGGGCTTCCGCGTCGTGCGGCTCCAAAGGGAGAGCACAGGAAAATACGGCGCGCGCAAGTATATGTGGATGGCGGCGGCTGTCCGGGAGGAATGAACGCCCTGCTATTGGAAAAATTGCATAGAATTTGTTCGAATACAGTCATGATTACCCTTGAAGTCTGATGATATTTCCGGTATAATTGAGAAAAAACGATGGAGGCGCGTATGAATATCATCAAGGACGAAGGGGTTTTTCGCCTGTATGATCGTCAGGCGACGCTGATTCTGACCGATGAAAAGCAGCTTCGGCGCATTGCCGAGCATCCCGAAATGCCGTTGTTTGACGACGAGGAGCGCGGCTTTTCCGGCGAAAAGAAGGGGCTGTATCCCGCGGGGACGACGCTGGATTCCTTCATGCGCGACGCGCATGCCCGCGGGGTTACGCGCGTGGAGGTTTCCTATGACTTCTTCTTCGGCGGAAGCAAACGCGAGAATTACCCGGACAGTCCGCTGACCATAAAGGCCTACAAGGTCATCCGCGAATACGCGGCGCGCTACGGCATGGCGTTCGGCGCGTCGGTGGTTTCGCCGCTGGATCTGGGCGGCGGCTATGTGAAAACGCACAAGGACACCGGCTATACCTGGCAGATGGCCGAGGGCGCGCTCGCGGACGGCGAATACCGCGTGGAAATGCGCCGCCAGCGGCAGTGGTACAACAACAAGGGGCCGATCGCGCTGAAGCTGCGAAGCGTGCGCGTGTTGGCCTTTGACGAGCGTCCCGCGGAAAACGGACGCGACTTTTACGTTCCGTATGACTCCGTGATCGACATTTCGGACACGGCGGCGTACCGCGTGGAGGAAAATTCCTATCATCTGACGGGCGCGGGCTATGCCTACGACCGCATGACCGTGCACGGAAGGACGGGACTGCGGCGCGACCGCGTGATGATTTTAGCGGAATACCAGACGCCGGAGCAGGATTATTTCGCGCCCGACGCGCTGGATTACATGAAGGAGGTGCTGGATAAACACGCGAAAAACGGCATCTCCTATCAGGGCTTCTATTCCGATGAAATGCACATTCAGTTCGATTGGGATCTGACGGAGCACTTCGGCCCGACGGAGATTCAGACCCGGTACGTGACGGATTCCCTGATCGATACCTTCGCCGCGCGCTACGGCGAGCGCTTCCGCGATTTTGCCGGGCACATGGTGTATTTCCTGTACACGAAGCACGAGGACGGCCAGTTCCACAACCACATGATGGGGCCGGACGCGGCGGGCGCGTATGATACCGTGCTGTTCCGCAAGCGCTATTTTGAAATGCTGTCGGAGCGCGTCGTGGGGCTGTCGATGGACGCGAAGGCGTATGCCGAATCCATCTTTGAAAAGCCGATCATGACCCGCGCGCACGCCACGTGGCAGGAATCGCCCACGTGCGACCATTTCGCCGAGGATTTCGCGTTTTCGGAGCAGAACCGGCGGGAAATCTGCCGCTACGATTACGACAAGCCCTATGTGTGGAGCTCGACCATTCGCGAAAATCAATCCGCCTGCGGCGACTATTTCCGCTGGAACGAATACCTGACCGGCTCGGGCACCGACCATCCGGAGGGCGGCAATATCGACCGCGATTACTACGCGCAGGCCTTTGCCTGTTCGCTGGGCGCGCTGAACCGGTTCGACCGCGCGTACTGCGCCAACTGGGGCTCTCCTGCGCCCGTGTCCCGGCGCTTTGCCGCCGTCGGCGCGGCGTATGGCACCGGCAGCCTTGAACATGCCATGGTGCAGAATCTGCGGCACCGGCTGTCCGACGTGCTGGTTCTGTATCCCACGCAGCTGAACTATGCCGAGGAGCGCTTTGGCAGCTGGATGGTGCAATACGGCTATTGCAACTACATCACGCAGGAAAAGCTGCTCGCCTATGCCGTGCCGTCGAACGACGCGCTTCTGCACGTGCGCGGCCGCGCGTATCGCGCCGTCGTGGCGGTGTTTGAGCCGTTTGTAGACCGGAAGACGGTGGAACTGCTGTCCGATTTCATCGTCCGCGGCGGAAAGCTGCTGTGGACAGGCCCCGCGCCGCTGCGCTTTGAGGACGGGGAGAGCGCCAAGGGCGCGTTCCAGCAGGTGTTCGGGCTCGCGTCCGTCGCCACGCTCAACGCGGGCGTGCGCAGCGAGGACGCGAAGATTACGTTCATCGGCTCGTTCGAAGGAATCTCGCCCATGGAAGCGCGCACCGGACTGCTGCCGGACGCGTTCTACCCGGTCGTGCCCGCGGAGGCCGAGGTCGTGGCCACGCTGGGCGATCGTCCCGTCGGCGCGCGAATCCGCAGGGGAAAGGGCGAAGCGGTCTATCTGGGCTTCCGCCCGCGCGACGATCAGTCGCAGTCTACGGGCAAAGACGTTTCCACGCTGTTTGACATTCTTTCGCGCATGAACGCCTACGCGCCGGACAGTCTGGAAGCCGCGTCGAGACCCGCGCGCGCGCGGTATCTGATGAACCGGTTCGAAAACGGCTGCGTCACCGTGGCGAACCATTATCGCACCTTCGCCGAGGACTGGTACGGCAGCTTCTTCCGCGATGAGGAAAAGGACAGGCGCCTGCTTGAGGGGCGCGAGCTGCCGCCGATTGAAATCGAACTGAAGAACGCCGCGCTCAACGGGAGCCGCGTAACCTGCCGCGCCACCGACGCAATCAGCTTCCGCGTGAACGCGGAGGGCACGCTGAACGGCTTCGCCGGAAGCGGTACGGACGGCATTGAGGTGGACGGCCGCCGGTACGCGCTGTTCTCCGAACCGGCCGAGCTGTGCTTTGCCGAGATGGAGCCGTCGCGTCTGGCGGACGGTGTGAAGCATCTGATTCTTCTGAAGGCGGATCGCCCGGGCACGTTCACGCTTCCGCGCCTGCCCGGCTTCGAGTACCCCAAGGCGGGCGTGTGCGACCGCGACTATTTCAAAACCAGCGCGTCGGTGCCCGTCCTCGCGGAGGAAGCTGCGCTTCGCGTGACCATCAAGCCCGAGCACGCGGGCAAGTGGCATGCGGTGTATGCGGAATAAAGCCGAGGGATCAAAACAGGAATCAATGGGCGAAGAAATTCGTGTGTGGAATGGGAATTAAGGTGTAAGGGGCTGTCTCCGAAGGGTCTGAGCGATCGTCAGGGGGCAGCCCTCTGTTTAAGGCACCACCGCACAATTCAGCGGCACGTCGGGCGATGTCTTTTCCGCCATCTGCGGCATGCAAATTTCTCGATTTACCTCCAGTAAACCTTCGAAATTTGCATTTGCATCTGACGAAAAATCCATTCGCCAGCCGACCACCTCATTTGTGCGGTGTTGCCTTAATTCGACGGGCAGGTGCGGTTCAGCCATTTGCACTGCGCGTATTTCCAGCGGCGATACACGATCGACGCGATCCACGTGCGCGGGATGACCTTTCCGAGCGCGGAGAGGACGCGGTTCAGCGTGCCGGGGATATAGAAGGCCCTTCCGGCCAGCGCGCGGTCGATGGTTTTCCTTGCGGCGACCTCCAGCGGATTCGTGGTTACGTCGCCCCAGAAGCCCTGCGCGCGGATTGCGTCGATGTTCTCCTGCGTGGTGACCATTCCGGCAGGACAGAGCACCAGCACGTTGACGTGTTCCTCGCGCAGCTCCTGCCGCAGGGACGTGGCGAAATCCAGCAGAAAGCGCTTCGTCTCGGGCGCGTCGCCGGAGGGTTCAAACTGCGCGGCCAGCTGTACGGGGTCGCCCAGCTTCGCGGCGATTTCCTCTTCGGAATAGCCGTCGGCCAGCTTGAAGGCAAAGTGCTGCTGATATTCGTCGATCACGTCCGCAGCGTCGGGAACGCTGCGCTTTTTGAGTTCCTCGGTAAGCAGGGTCATGAATTCATGCTTCGTCATTTTCTTCATCCTCCAACAGTTTTCGAATGGATTTTGCAAAGTCCAGATATTCGGCGCGGTCGGCTTCGTAGGTTTCAAGGCCAAGCTCGGTCAGCTTGTAGTATTTGCGCGGCGGCCCGCCGCTTTCCTCCTGAAGATAGGTGGTGAGCATTCCGTCCGCCTTCAGCTTTCGGAGAATCGGGTACACCGTTCCGTCCGAAATGTCGATGTGGCCGGAAAGAAACTCGGAAATCTCGTATCCGTAGCAATCGCGCTTTTTCAGAAAAAACGCGCCCGGCAACAGCCGGACGCGCGAAGGGAAAAGGCGAAAATCAGGAGGGGGCCTACGGCTTGCGCTTGCGGGGCAGCAGGGGAATGGTGGGGCGATTAAAGGTGAAGCCCTCGCCGCCGACCTCGTGCGCGTCGGCGATGACGATGAATGCGTTTTTATCCTCGGACAGGATGATATGCTTGACGCGCGTGACCTCGCGATTGGAGACAACGCAGTAAAGAACCGTGACTTCCTGACCGGAGTACATGCCGGTGGCGTTCCAGCAGGTGACACCGCGGTTCATTTCGATCATCACGCGGCGGGCGATGGCCTCGTGGTGCGGGGAAACGACGGTGAACGCGCGGGCGCTGCGCATGCCCTCCAGCATGAAATCGGCGATCTTGGTGCCCACGTAGATGGTGATCAGCGCGTACAGACCCTCTTCCGGCGAAAACGCGATCATGGCGGCGACGGTGACGATCATGTCCAGCCCGAACAGCACCCACGCCATCGAAAGCCGGGGCAGGCGGCGCTGAATCATCTTCGCCGCAAGGTCGGTGCCGCCGGTGGTCGCGTCGCTCATGAACACGAGGCCAAGGCCGAGGCCGAGAATGACTCCGCCGAACAGCGCGGACAGCATCGGGTCTTCCGTGATGCGCGGAAACTTCAGCGTGTCCAGCGCAAGGGACAGCAGCACCGTGGAAAGCAGGGTGCGCACGATGAAATCGCGCCCCTCCTGCCGCCAGCCCAGAATGAACAGCGGCACGTTCATGGCCAGCGAAACCGCGCCGATGGGCAGACCGGTCAGATAATACACGATGGTCGCCGCGCCGGATACGCCGCCGGGCGCGATCTTCGCGGGCACGAGGAACATGTTGTAGGCGACGGACATGACGAGCACGCCCAGCGCAATGGTCAGGCATTTTCGCAGCCAGTCGCGGGTTCGTTCGCGCATGACGGGAAGGCTCCTTTCAATGAAGGCTTGCTTGCGAGGGCTTGCGCGAAGAAAGCTGCTACACGAAACGGTGCAACAGCTTCCTTCGAAGCGGAATTACTTCTCGGGCTTGACGATGGCGATGTGTACGTCCGCAAGCTGCTTAGGATCGACCTCGGACGGCGCGCCCATCATCAGATCCTGCGCGTTCTTGTTCATGGGGAAGGGGATGATCTCGCGGATCGATTCCTCGCCCGCCATCAGCATGACCATGCGGTCTACGCCCGGCGCGATGCCAGCATGCGGCGGCGCGCCGTAGCAGAACGCGTTGTACATGGCCGGGAACTTGGCCTTCACGTCGGCCTCGCCCAGACCCACCAGCTCAAACGCCTTGATCATGATTTCGGGATCGTGGTTGCGGACAGCGCCGGAGGAAAGCTCCACGCCGTTGCAGACCAGATCGTACTGGAAGGCGGAAATCTCCAGCGGATCTTTCTCTTCCAGCGCCTTCATGCCGCCGTTGGGCATGGAGAAGGGGTTGTGGCAGAATTCCAGCTGGCCGGATTCCTCGCCGATTTCGTACATCGGGAAGTCGACGATCCAGCAGAACTCATAGCGCTCGCGGTCGATATACTGCTCGACGGCGTTGCCGACGGTCTTGCGAATCACGCCCGCGGTCTTTTGCGCAATCAGCTTCTTGCCCGCGCACAGGAACACGCACGCGCCGGGCTGAAGGTTCAGCGCGCTCACGACCTCGTCGTGCTTCGCGGCGAAGAACTTCGCCACGCCGCCCGCGAAGGACATATCGTCGTTTACCTTGAACCAGTAGCACTTGTTTTCGGTGGCGGCGAGCACGTCATTGCACAGGCCGTCGATGAACTTGCGCGGCTTGTCGAAGCCGGGCGCGACGATGGCCTTGACCACGCTGCCGTCGAAGGCCTCAAAGCCGATGCCCTGCGAAAGCTGGGTCACGTCGTCCACCACAAGGCTGATGCGCAGGTCGGGCTTGTCGGAGCCGTAGTGCTCCATGGCGTCGTTATACTTGATGCGCTTGAACGGCGCCTTCGACGCGACGGAGTACTTGCCGTACTCGGAGAAGATGGGCGGGAACACGTCCTCGATCACGGCGAACACGTCTTCCTGTCCGGCGAACGCCATTTCCATATCCAGCTGATAGAACTCGCCGGGGGAGCGGTCGGCGCGCGCGTCCTCGTCGCGGAAGCACGGCGCGATCTGGAAATAGCGGTCGAAGCCGGAGGTCATCAGAAGCTGCTTGAACTGCTGCGGCGCCTGCGGCAGGGCGTAGAACTTGCCCGGGTTCAGGCGGGAGGGCACCAGATAGTCGCGCGCGCCCTCGGGCGAGGAGCAGGTGAGGATGGGGGTGGTGATCTCAAGGAAGCCGTGCTCGGTCATCGAACGGCGCAGCGCCGCGACAACCTGGCAGCGCAGCACGATGTTCTTTTTCACGGCCGGGTTGCGCAGGTCGAGGAAGCGATAGCGCAGACGAGCGTTTTCATCGGCTTCGCGGGAGCGGTTGATCTCGAAGGGCAGCTCGTTGTAGATGCAGCGGCCGAGCACCTCGACCGACTCCGGAACCACTTCGATTTCGCCGGTGGGGATTTTCGTGTTCTTGCTGGAGCGCTCGCGCACCGTGCCGGTGACGGAAATGGTGCTTTCGCAGTTCAGCGATTTGATCGTTTTCATGACTTCCTCGTTGTTTTCCACGACGACCTGCGTGGTGCCGTAGAAATCGCGAAGAACCACGAAGGCCAGCGTGCTGCCGACTTCGCGCACGTTTTCCATCCAGCCGACGATGGTTACCTTTTCACCGGCGTTCGCAAGCCGCAGCTCGCCGCAGGTGTGGGTTCGGGACTGAAACATGGTCGATTCCTCCTGTATGTTTATCCTTTGATTGAAGACACAACGTCATTTCGCGCCACGGTGGTTTCCGTGCCGCTTTGCATATCGCGGATTTTCACCACGCCCGCGGCCAGCTCGTCGCCCGCGATGACCAGCACGTGGCGCGCGCCGATCTTGTCGGCGTACTTGAACTGCGCTTTCATGCTGCGCGCGCAGTGGTCGAGGTCGGCGGGAATGCCGGCAAGCCGCAGCTCGCGCACGACCTTTTCGCCCTCGACGCGGGCTTCGTCGCCCATCGTGACTACGAACGCGTCCACCAGCGCCGGCGCGTCGTCCTTATAGCCGAGCATGTCCTGAACCATGATGATTCGCTCCACGCCCATGCCAAAACCGATGCCGCACATTTCCGGGCCGCCCAGCTGCCTAACAAGGCCGTCGTACCGGCCGCCGCCGCACACGGTCAGCTCGCCGCCGTCCGGCGTTTTGGTGATGATCTCAAAGACCGTCTTAGTGTAATAATCCAGACCGCGTACGATGCCCTTGTCCACGGTGTAGTCGAGCCCCAGACCGGTCAGATAGCGCTTGAGCGACTCAAAGTGCGCCTTGCAGTCGTCGCACAGCATGTCCAGCATCGCGGGCGCGTCCTTCACCAGCGCCTTGCACCTGGCTTCCTTGCAGTCCAGAATGCGCATGGGGTTGCGGTCGTAGCGGCCGCGGCAGGTCTCGCACAGCTCCGGCAGGATGGGGGCGAGGAACGCCTTCAGCGCGTCGTTATACGCCTTGCGGCAGGTGGGGCAGCCGATGGAGTTGATGTTCAGCGAAAGACCCGTCACGCCCACGCCCTCGAGCACGTCCATTGCCAGACGGATGATTTCCGCGTCGACGCTTGCGTCCTTTGCGCCGAACACCTCGACGCCCAGCTGATGATGCTCGCGCAGACGGCCGCTCTGCGGCTTCTCGTAGCGGAATACGGGGCAGGAGACGTAGTACATCTTCTGCGGCAGCGGCTCGGCGTACAGATGCGCTTCGATCATGGCGCGCGCCACGCCCGCGGTTCCCTCGGGCTTCAGTGTGATGGAGCGGTTGCCCTTGTCGGTAAAGGTGTACATTTCCTTCTGAACGACGTCCGTCGTGTCGCCCACGCCGCGCTGAAACAGCTCCGTATGCTCGAACACGGGCGTACGGATTTCGCGGTATCCGGCCAGATGACATACGCTGCGCATCGTCTCTTCGATTTTGTGCCAGCGATGGCTGTCTTTCGGAAGCATATCCTGCGTTCCCTTGGGCGCCTGTGTAAGCATGTGATTCGTTCCTCCTCAAAGATAGAAATAAAGCCTTTCACCCCGCGCAGGGGCGAAAGGCCGTTTCGCGTTGCCACCCTGATTGAACGGATTCTCCGTCCATCTCAATCCCGTTATCGCCGGGACGCGCCGCGGTTTTCCGCGGAGACTCGCGGGGCGTCGTTCGCCGCCTTCCGCCGCGGGCGCTTTCACCATTCGCGCCCTCTCTTTAGCAGGGAAAACGGGTACTCTTCCCGGTCAAGGCCCATATCCTCTTACTCTGCGATTATATCGGCTCTTCCGGTATTTGTCAAGAGCGTTTCTGAAAAATCATGCCTCCCGCCGAACGACGGGAGGCACATGCTATTGTAAGGAATGCGGGTTGATTACTTGCCGCTCATCGAGCGCTCCTGCGCTTCGATCATCTTCTTCACCATGTTGCCGCCGATGTGGCCGGCGTCCTTGGCGGCGATGTTGCCGTTGTAGCCCTCGCTCAGGGTGATGCCAAGTTCGCTGGCGACTTCGTGCTTCATGTTGGACATCGCTTTGCGGGCTTCGGGAACATTGATTCGATTCGAATTCTTGCTGGACATGGAACACACACTCCTCTCAATCTTCCGATCGATCCGGGCGGCGGTTCGCTTTCTCGTATTCCCGTATCAGCTTTCTTACCATCTGGCCGCCGACTCTGCCGGCATCCTGCGCGGACAGCTTTTCGCCCGGCGCGCGATTCAGATTGACACCCAATTCGCGGGCCGTTTCCTGCTTCAGCTGATCCAGCGCGTCCGCGGTCTCCGGTCTGCCGGAACGGTTTTTCGAGCTCAAGTCCGTCACCTCCCGTTCGATCTGTGGGTAGTGTGGCCTTTCGCATGGATTTTAGACTGGAAAAATCAGTTCATTGCCAGCGCGATTTCGCCCCTGCGCGCAAGCCACGCCCGCGCCATGCGCAGAAGCGCTTTCCTTTCGGCGTTTTCGTCGTCCGCGCGCAAAACCTCGCGCGCCAGCTCGTGGGTGATCTTCAGCGTCTGCGCGTCGGCCAGCGCGTCGGAGATTCCCTCGGCCAGCGCGCCGGACTGACGCGTTCCGAACATGTCGCCGGGCCCGCGCAGCTCCAGATCCTTTTCGGCGATGCGGAAGCCGTCGTTCGTCTCGGTCATGATTTTGAGCTTCTCGGAGCGGTTCGCCATCAGGAAGCACCACGCTTCGTCCGTGCCGCGCCCCACGCGCCCGCGCAGCTGATGCAGCTGGGCAAGGCCGAAGCGCTCGGCGTTTTCGATGACCATTACCGTGGCGTTCGGGACGTTCACGCCCACCTCGATCACCGTCGTGGAGACCAGAATGTCCGCTTCGCCGCGGCGGAAGCGCTCCACGGCTTCGTCCTTTTCCTTTGAACGCATCTTTCCGTGCGCCAGCAGAACGCGCAGGTCGGGGAAGGCCTCGTCGCGCAGGCTTTCAAAAAGCAGCTCGGCGCTCTGCGCGTCGACCACCTCGGAATCCTCCACCAGCGGGCAGACGAAATAGACCTGCCGCCCCTTTATGACCTCGTTTCGGATGAAGCCGTACATATCCTGCCGCTTTCGCTCCGGCACGATGCGCGTTTTCACGGGCTGCCGTCCCGGCGGAAGCTCGTCGATGACGGAAAGGTCGAGGTCGCCATAGAGAATCAGCGACAGCGTGCGCGGGATCGGCGTGGCGGACATGACGAGCACGTTCGGATTTTCGCCCTTCTGACTTAATAGCAAGCGCTGACGCACGCCGAAACGGTGCTGCTCGTCCGTGATTACGAGACCCAGATGCGCGTACGCGACCTCCTCGGTGATCAGCGCGTGCGTGCCGAACACGCACGTCCATTCGCCGGACGCGAGGTTTTCGCGCGCCAGCCGGTGCGCCTTCTGCGTCATGCTGCCCGTCAGAAGCCCGCAGGATATGCCCAGCGGCTCCAGCTGCGCCCGCGCGCTTTCATAGTGCTGCGCGGCCAGAATCTCCGTCGGCGCCATCATGGCGCTCTGCCAGCCCGCGCGCGCGGCGAGATAAATCGCGCCGAACGCGACGGCGGTCTTTCCGCAGCCCACGTCGCCCTGCACCAGTCGCGCCATGGCGTTCGTTCCGGCCATATCGGCGGCGATTTCGTGCAGCACGCGCCTTTGCGCGCCCGTGGGCGGGAAGGGGAGCGCGCGCCAGTAGGCGGCTTCGTCGTCAGCGCCAGAAGGAATGGCCGTGCCCGCGCGCACGTGCTCGCGCATTACGCCGACGGCCAGCTGAAACAGGAGCAGGTTTTCGAACGACAGCCGGTGCAGCGCCGCGCGCAGCCGCTCCGCGGAGGACGGAAAATGCGCGCCGCGCAGCGCGTCGTTCAGCGTCAGAAGTCCGAAGCGCTCGCGAATGGCTTCGGGCAGCGGGTCTTCGTCGCAGGCGGTTTTGTCCAGAATTTCGGCGATGACGCTTCGAAGCATTTTCGCGGGCATGCCGGGAATCGGTTTGTAGACGGGAACCAGTCCCTGCTCCGTTTCAATGGAGGGGCAGGAAATCTGCATCCGCCCGTTTTTTACCTCGCTGTGCCCGTACAGAAGCAGCTCGCGTCCGACCTTCAGCTGCTCCCGCAGCCACGGCTGATTGAACCACACGGCGGGCAGCGCCTCGGTGCCGTCGGAAACGGTGGCGCGGGTGAGGATTACGCCGCCCGCGCGAACCGTCGCGGCCGGAGCGGCGACGCACACGCGCATGGCGCACGGCTCGCCGACGCGCAGCTCGCACAGCGGCGTGATGCGCGTCAGGTCGCGGTATTCGCGCGGCAGGTAATACAGAAAGTCCTGCGCCGTCTGGATTCCGGCGAGCTTCAGCGCTTCCACGCGCTTGGGGCCGAGCCCCTTAATGCTGGTAAGTCCGGTGTTTGTCATGTGGCACCGCCTGAAAAAGGACGTTTTCGAGCCATGCCGAAAACGTCCAAAGCTGTTGTTTGTTCCGGGAAGCCGTCGCCCGGCATGTAACGCGTTATTCCACGGAGATCAGGTAGTAGTACAGCGGCTGTCCGCCCTTCTGCAGGTCGACCTCGCAGTCGGGATACTTGGCTTCCAGTTCGGAAACCAGCTCCGCGCCCTTGTCCTCCGCAATGTCGCTTCCGTAATACACGGTGATGACGCTGCTCTCGTCCGTCACCATGCCATCCACGACCTCAAGCGCCACGTCGTGCACGTCGGAGCCGAGCACGCGGATGCGGTTGTCCACCATGCCCATGATGTCGTTGGCGTGAATTTCGCGGCCGTCGAACACCGTGTCGCGCACGGCGTAGGTGATGGAGGCGGTGTGCACGCGCTCCGCCGCGGCGTTCATTTCGGAAAGATTCTCCTCCGGCGTCGCGTCGGGCGAGAAGGCGATCGCGGCCGAAATGCCCATGGGCACCGACTTGGTGGGCAGCACCATGACGTTTCTGTCCGTCAGCCCGGCGGCCTGCTGCGCGGCAAGGATGATGTTGGTGTTGTTCGGCAGCACGAACACGTTCTTGGCGTTCGTGGAATCGATGGCCTGCTTGACCTCGTCGATGCTCGGGTTCATCGTCTGGCCACCGTCCACGATCTTGTCGATATTCAGTCCCTTGAAGATTTCCGAGAAGCCGTCGCCCAGCGCCACGGCGATGATGCCGTATTCCTTCTCTTCGTTCTTTACGGCCGCCTGCGCCGCGGCCTGCTTGGCCACGCGCTCGCGGTGCTCCTCGAGCATGTTGTCGATTTTGATGGAATCCAGCTCGCCCAGCTCCAACGCCATCTGCAGCGCCTTGCCCGGGTCGTTCGTGTGCACATGCACCTTCACGACCGACAGGTCGGAAATGACCAGCACGCAGTCGCCGATGCGTTCCAGACGCTTGCGCAGACGGGTCACGTCGGCGTTTTTGATGTCCGGACGGGGATGGGAGACGATGAATTCCGTACAATAGCCGAAGGTGATTTCCTCCAGCGACTCGTGGTCGTCCACAAAATCGCCGGGCAGCGGCGCGCTGGGCGCTTCGGCAAGGCTCTCAACCGGCGAGCCGGTGAGGGCGGAGAGGAAGCCGGAGTAGATGACCATCAGGCCTTTGCCGCCGGAATCCACCACGCCGGCCTGCTTCAGCACGGGGAGCATGTCCGGCGTGCGCTTTAGAATGGCGTCGCCGCTCTTTACGGCGATGGTGAAGATTTCGATGATGTCCTCCTTGCCGGTGAAGCGCGATTCAACCTCCTCGGCGATCACGCGTGCGACGGTGAGGATGGTGCCCTCCTTGGGCTTCATGACGGCCTTGTACGCCGTTTGCGCGCCGGCGCGCAGCGCCTTCACGAGCAGCGCGGCGTCCATGTCATCATGTCCCTCAAGGGCGGAAGCGATGCCGCGAAGAATCTGGCTGAGAATAACGCCGGAATTGCCGCGCGCGCCGCGCAGCGCACCGCGGGCGGCGGCGCTGGCTACATCCGACACGCTGGAAAACGGCCGGCTGTTCAGCTCCTTTACCGCGGCGTTCATCGTCTGAGACATGTTGGTTCCGGTATCTCCGTCCGGAACGGGGAATACGTTGAGGGCGTCGACCGCCTCGCGATTCTGATTCAGAAGAGCGCATCCCGAAAGATACATTTCCTTCAGCATGCCTCCGTCTATCGATTTCAAGACCATTTGCATTCCTCCAGCGCCGCCGGGTCAAGCCTGCTGCTCTTCTGCGGCGCGCGTATTTTACACGCGAATGTCCTCCACGGAGACATTCACCTTGCTGACCTTCGCGCCTGTCAGGTGCTCGACCTTATATTTCACCGTGTCGATCAGGGTGGCCGCTACGGCGGAAATGGAGATGCCGTATTCAACGATGATGTACAGATCCACGTCTACGTGGTCGTCCGCCATGTGCACGCGAACGCCGCGCGCCAGGTTTTCAATGCCCAGAAGCTGAACGATTCCGTCCGTGGTACGCTTGGAGGCCATACCCACGATCCCGTAACATTCGAGCGCGGCATAACCGGCCACCTTTAGAATGACTTCTTCATTGACGGTTACAAGTCCAAGACCTGTCGTAAACTTGCAGTCCATGTTTCAAACCTCCAAGACCGGAATGAGGCGACGGCGTCCTGCCGCGCCGCGCAGATAGACGCTGCGCCGTTACTATTATAGCATTTTTCGCGCGCGGGCGCAAGTGCGTCCGCGAAAGGGAAGGCGTTCAAAACACATCCCATGCTATTGTAGCCCCTTTTCGCGCGCGGCGCAACTTGTTTCTCCGTATTTTTACACGAAAACTCGAAATTCATACGAAATTCACTTGCACTTTGGCGCGGAGTCTGATATAATACCGAGTGTTTTGATGCGCCAAACTCCTGAAGGAGGTGTGAGAGATGGGCAAATTCTGTGAAATCTGCCATAAGGGCATCGTATACGGAAATAACGTCAGCCATTCCAATCGCAAGACTCGCCGCACCTGGGCTCCGAACACCCAGAAGGTTCGTGTTCTTGTGAACGGAACTGCGACCCGCATGTCCGTATGCACCCGCTGCCTGCGCAGCGGCAAGGTGGAGCGTGCGGTCTGATTCGCATGGTTCATCGGTCATGAAGACAGGAAGCGCTGCCGGTTTGGCGGTGCTTCCTGTTTTTGCGCCGTCTTTTGTTCTCCGCGGCGGATTTTCCCACGGGAAGCCCTCGAAGGGCGGCCTTATCCGCAGAAGCGGAAAATGAGAAACCCGCCCGCCAGCAGCGCCAGCCCTAAGAGCATCGTCCAGAACCAGCACGGCACGCAAAACAACAAAACCAGCGCGCCCGCCAGCATCAGCATGATCCCGGCGATTTTCGCAATCAGGCCGCATGTGCGGCTTGAGGACGTGGATTGACATGCGCTCATGAAACCGCCTCCTTTTCCCATCGTATGCCGGTGGGAGGGAGGCGGTTCCCTTTTTTCTCTGTTTTTTGACCTTTTTTTCAGTTTCCCTCGTCTAACGGGTGAAAGGAGGCGAAACACCATGCAGGACGGAGAACGCGCGGACAGGCAGCTTCGTCTGGAACGGATGATGCGCGAGTACGGCACGTCCCTTCTGCGTATGTGCACCCTGCAGCTGGGTGATCCGTCGCTGGCGGAGGACGCGGTGCAGGATGCGTTCGTGAAGGCGTACAGGCAGATGAGCGGCTTTCGAGGGCAGAGCAGCGAGCGAACGTGGCTGATGTCGATCGCCATCAACACCTGCCGCGATTACCTGCGCTCTTCCTGGCACAGACGCGTAGACGGCAGCCTGACGCCGGACGATTTGCCCGAAAGAGCCTGCGAGCCGGAGAATCCCGACTGCACGGTGCTGACGGAGGTCAGAAAACTGAAGCCCCGATACCGCGAGGTGATTCTTCTGCGCTACTATCAGGATCTGAAGCTGGGCGAGATCGCGAAGGCGCTGGGCATCAGCCTGAGCAGCGTCAAGTATCGGCTGAAAAGCGCGGAGAAGCAGCTTCGCAAACGACTGGAAGGATGGTATTTCGATGAAGAGTGAGTTCAAAAGGGCCGTGGATACCCAACTTTCAGGCGTTGAATGGACGAATATCCACACTGAAAACGTACTGAAACGATTGGAGGATGAGAAAATGACCAAACGAATTTCCGTGAAGACCCTGCTGATTGCCGCGGTGCTGTTCGTTCTGACGGCCGCCGTCGCGTTCGCCGTAGTGGCGATTACCCGTTCGCCGGAGGCGGAAGCGATGAACACGGCTCGCACGAGCGTGATGGAGAAGTACGGCCTGAACGCCGAGGCCATCGCGTTCATGGACGGCCGCTATGAAAAGACCGACGACGGCTGGAAGGTCGTGTTCGGCGGCGATGAAAAGACCGGCGAATATGAGGTTGTGTTCGACGGCAAGACGGCGACCGCCACCTGGAGCTATGAGGGCACCGAAAAGGCGAGCACCGCATGGAAGAACGACGAAATCATCGCGCAGTTGAAGAAGATCGGCGAGTACGAAAAGCAGCGCATGACGGAATATCCGGAAACAGGCGAATACCTGAAGCCGACCATCGGCGACGCGGCGGACAACGTGCACATGCAGGATATTCTCTACGCCGAGCCGCGGGAGGGCGACCTCAGTGAGGAAAAGGCGCTGGAAATCTACTATGAAGCGGCGAAGGACGTGATCTCGGATGTGGAAACGCTTCGGGCGGCCGGCAAGCCGTATATGGCCTGCGTGGTCAACGGCGAGGGACGGCGCATGTGGGAAATCAATAGGAACTTCATGTGCGACGGCATCGTTGGCGATGTGAGCGCGTATATCGACGCGGTGACCGGCGAGGTCGTGAAGATCATCTACGAAACGGGCGGTATGGGCTAATCAATCGAAGCGCGGCGGGGGAGCCATCCTCCGCCGCATTTTATAATAGGAAGAAACGCGCCGGAGCCGCTGCGGATAGACGGCTATTCGGCGCGTTTGTGGTATGGGCTTTGCATATTCACGCGAAGAGGAAGTCGTTGCCGGCGTATTCGCCGGAGAGCGATGGTCGCGCTGTTGTACGGCGTGCTTCCGATGAACAAGCAGGGCCTTGTGCCGTTGGAGCGGAATTCCCATATTCAGCGGAGCACAATACAATAGGAAAACGCGCCGGAGCCGCTGCGGATGGAGGGCGGTTCCGGCGCGTACGGGTTTGGGTTTACTTGCGCAGGCGGATGACGACTTCCTCGTCCGGGTGCTCGCCGGAGATCACGTAGACCGGGCGCAGGGTGATGGTTTCGGCGCTGCCGACGGGGAAGGTGGCGGTTTCACCGTAGCGCGACGCGGTTTCGATGGCGGAGTCGAGCTTTGCGCCGTCGGCGTAGATTTCCCACATCCAGATGAAGTCAATGCCGTCGCGGCCGCCGTATTCGTCGAGCTCCGCGCTCTCCCAGCGCTCGGAGACCTTCGTTTCGATGGTCAGGCGCGCGTTCACCGGGGAAACGGTCAGCTCGATTTCGGAGGCGTAGTCGCTGCCGGAGGCGCTGGCGCGGTACTGGCGAATGTCGGCATCCGTGCGGCGCACCGTCCATTCCGCGTCAAAGTGCTCGCGGTTTTTCACGTCCGAATCCGTCTTCACGCCGTTTTCGTCCATGTAGAACAATGTGCGCTGCCCGTATACGCGGGCGCTGAGCGTCAATTCTTTCCGCGAACGGATTTCCTCAGGCAGCGGACGCTCAAATTCGAAGTAGCGCCACCGTGTTCCGTCTTCAAAAACGCCTTCGTCGTCCATGTCGGGTGACAGGTATTCGCCGTTTATGGACACGCCGTCGCCCATGTACATGTCGAACACGACGGCGCAGGCGCTGCCTTCCTTCTTATATTCTGCCATGAAGGCGTCGTACAGCGCATCGGGAAGCAGGCGACGGGCGACGTCGTATCTTGGCATCGGGGCAGCCTCGGGCATGTACGTCTGCATGCGCGCAAACTCCTCGCTGTTTCGATCGATCATATGCCCGGCGGCGTTGGATTGCATGGTGAAGCCCGCAATCACCTGCTCGCCGTCAAAATAGTATTCATTCAGCCGCAGGATGAAGGTGGAGCCGTCCGAGAAGGTGAAGCCGCCCTGCTGGCTGCTGCGGTCGGCGAGGGCTTCGAGCGCCTGATAGTCGCTGCGGTCGCCGTTCTGGTGCCGTCCGCTCATGGCGGAGAATACGGAGCCGAACCAGCCGGACGCCAGCGCCACACCGGCAAGCGCGGCGGTAAGTACGATTGCCGCAATCAGCGCGGCGCTGAAGCGCGCCCGGCGCATCTGTTTCTGATTTGCCATTTCATACACCTCTCTTTTTGTCTGTTCAATCAGCGTCTGGGTCGCGTTCACGCGGTCAAACGCTTTGTTGTATCGTTCCTTCAGCATCTACATTTCCTCCTCCCGCTCCGTCAGCAATTGTTTCAACTGCTTTCTTCCACGCGACAGCCGCGCGCGGACTGACGCGGGCTTCGCGCCCAGCGCTTCCGCGATTTCGTCGGTGGTCATGCCTTCGTAGTAATACAGGTGAATGACGACACGCGATTTGGCGGAAAGTGACGCGAGCGCGTCGGCAAGAGCCTCGTCGCGCAGAGGCGCGGGCGCGGTGGGGGAGTCGGGCAGCGGCGCGCCCTCAAGCCGCCGCCAGGCGCTTTTCAGCAGGTTGACCGACGCGTTCACCGTGGAGCGAATCAGCCAGGCCTTTTCGTGGCCGTCGGACTGAAATGCGGGCGCGTGGGTGAGAAGCTTCAGAAAAACCTCCTGAAAAATGTCGTCGGCGTCCGCTGTGGAGCGCGTTCTTGCGTAAGCCAGGCGGTAGACCATCGCGCCGTATCGGTCAATGGCCGCCGCCACGGAATCGCCCGTACGCTGCGATCCGTTTCTCATGCGCTCACCTCCTTCACCATAAACACAATCCAAAATGCGAAAATGTGACGCGGGCGCAAAAAAAAGGGGAGATAATCCCCCAAATGAACGACAGCCTTACAGAAAGAAGGACAGAACCGCGAAAATTGCAAGACAGAACAGGTTGCTCAGCAGGCTGATCAGGTCGCGCTCGTCGTCCTCAAGATCGTCCGCGGTCGGCGGCGCGTCGTCCATATGGTCGCTGATGTCCGTATAATTGCGAAGGGGATCTTTCCGGCGGCGGAAGCGCACGTTTTTCATGCGCGGAATATGTGCGCCGTCCATGCGCAGATACACCAGCCACGCGGCGAGGGCGAACGCCAGCGCCAGCAAGACTGCCGCGGAGCCGGGCAGCGCGAGCGGAGACGCCAGAAAGCGGTTATATAATAGAAGCAACGCCAGCGCCGCTAAAAAGCGGTTTGTGGCCATATAGATCAGCGGCCTGAGAAGCGCGCGCTGCCAGGTGCCGCGAAAGGGGTTTTTCATGAAAATCGCCTCCGATTCGTGTTTGTATTCATTTTATACGCATCGCGCGCAGATTGCAAGCATGAATTATCGATAAATCGAAAATCCATATGCACGGTTAAAAATGAACGCATGCGCTTTTCAAGGGAAAACGAATCTGTACGCGAATCGCGGACAGCAATAATGAATTATTTAAATGTGAAAATTGCAATTTGCTATTGACAGACGCGGGACGCCTACGTATAATATACGCAACTGCTGAACGGCAGGGGAAGAGAAGATGAAAGCGGCTCTTCCCGATGATTCAAAGGAGGGTTCCACATGAAGAAGACTTTGACGCTCGTGCTGGTGCTGGCCCTGATCTTCGGCTGCGTGAATTTCGCTTCCGCAGAAGAGATCAAGAACTTCCGCAACTACGAGACGCAGGCCAGAGAAATGGAAACGTTCTGCTACCATTATTCTCAGGCAGCCGTTGACCTGAACGTTCTGAGCAACTGCTACGAGCACCTGCTCACCAACGACAGCAAGGGTCAGCTGATTCCCGCGGCCGCGAAGGATTTCTCCTCTCCCGACGGCGGCCAGACCTGGGTGTTCCACCTGAAGGAAGGCATCACCTGGGTTGACTACAAGGGCGAGTACATGGCAGACTGCACGTCCGAAGACTGGCTCACCGGTCTGGAGTGGGTTCTGAACTACGCCAAGAACAAGTCGGCCAACACCTCGATGCCCATCGAGATGATCACCGGCGCGGCGGACTACTACAACTACACCAAGGAACTGACGGAGACCGAAGGCGAAGACGCCGCCAAGGCGCTGGGCCTGGATAAGTTCCTTGAGATGGTTGGCATCGAAGCGCCCGACGACTACACGCTGATCTATCACTGCGTGGACAAGCTGGCCTACTTCCCGTCCGTGGCTACCTACAACTGCCTGGCTCCGCTGAGTGCGGACATGATCGCCGAAATCGGCGTGGACGGCTACTTTGGCGCTACCTACGAGACCATGTGGTACAATGGCCCGTACACCATCACCAACTACATCTACCAGAATGAGAAGGTTCTGACCAAGAACGAGAGCTACATCAACAAGGATTCCGTGAAGCTGTTTGACACCGTGACGATCAAGATGGTCGAGTCCATCGACGTCGCCTACGAGATGTTCGCCAACGGCGAGCTGGATCAGATTCAGCTGAGCGCTTCCAAGCTCAAGACCATCAGCGAGGACGAGAACAATCCGTTCCACAACTACCTCGTTGAGCGTCGTCCCACCAAGTACTCCTACCAGATCCACCTCTGCTACGACAAGAAGAACGAGGACGGCACGCCGGATACCGCGTGGAACACCGCCGTTGCCAACGAGAACTTCCGTCTGGCGCTGTATTACGGCCTTGACGCCACCAACTACCTGGCTCGCACGAACTCCATCAACCCGCTGTCCTGCCAGAACTTCTGCTACACCGCCAACGTCGTCGCCGTGAACAGCCAGGGCGTTGACTACACGCAGCTGGTTCGCGACGAAATGGGTCTGCAGTACTCCACCGAGAAGTTCGCCCGCTACGACGCCGACAAGGCCGCTGCCTACAAGGCTGCCGCCATCGAAGAGCTGAAGGCTGCCGGCGTGGAGCTGCCCGTGAAGATGGCCTACTACATCTCCGGTTCCTCCACCACCGCGAAGGAGACCGCCGATGTGTTCGCCAACCTGATCAAGACCTGCCTGGGCGACGATCTGGTTGTGCTCGACACCAAGACCTACGTTTCCAAGCTGAACACCGAGGTTCGCGACCCGCAGCTCGCCTCCATCTACATCAACGGCTGGGGCGCCGACTTCGCTGACCCGATCAACTTCCTTGGTCAGGAAACCTACGGCGAGGACAATGCCTACTATTCTCAGTACTACTCCAAGATCAACAACGCCACCGATGAGAAGCTGATTGCCGAGTACAAGGAGTTCACCGAGCTGGTCAACGCCGCCAAGGCGATCACTGATGACACCGACGCTCGCTACGCCGCGTTCGCGAAGGCTGAAGCCTACATGCTCGAGCACGCGTTCGTCATCCCGTGGTCCTACGAGGTTGTCTGGGCGATCACCCGTGTAAGCGACTACAGCAAGATCTACACCGCTTACGGCAACCAGTCCGAGCGCTACGTGAACTGGGAAACCAAGGCTGACGGTTATTACACCCAGGCCGAGTACGCCGAGTTCGCCGCGAAATAATCGAAATCACCGGTAACCCATGCGGAAGGGGCGGCTTTCTTCCGGAAGCCGTCTCTTTCGTCTATTCAAACCACTGTGCCGCTTTTGAAAAGCTCAGAGGAAACGGCATGAAAAAGGGGATGGCTGAATGTTCAAATACACCGTCAAGCGCCTGTTTCAGTCGCTGTTTACGATTTTCCTGGTGGTATCAGCGGTCTTTCTGCTTATGAGACTTCTGCCCACAGATTACTACTTCACGGAGGAGCAGCTGATCAAGCTGACGAAGGAGCAGCAGCAGGCGATCCTGAAGGCGGACGGCTATCTCGACAGCCCGTTCGTGCAGCTTGCGCGCTTCTATAAGAATCTCGTCAAGTCCGAGCATCGGGCGCACTATTTTGAGTCCGTGGATATGGCGGACGATAACACGCTGATTATTACGCTGAAGAACGCGTCCGACGCGGCAAAGCTGAAGCCGGAGCAGATTCGGATGCAGAAAAACGCGCCGGAAACCGAGGATACGCCCGTGTTTGCGTTCACGGAGGTCAGCGTATCTCCCGACAACCCGAAGACCGTTCTCGCCAAAACGGATATGACCATCGAAAAGAAGGTCAACTATCTGCTTACCTGCGGCGAGCACAGCGGCACCTTCTCCGTTCGCAAGGCCGGCAAGGAAGTGACGGTGAAGGATGAAAAGACAGAAAATACTTGGGACTACCTGACGCACATGCGCGTGTGGCTGAACTTCGGCAATTCGCACCGCGTGCAGACGGGCGTTCCCGTTACAGAAATTATTGCTTCCAAGATTGGCGTTTCGATGCGCATCGGCCTGATTGCGCTGGCCATCGCGCTGGTTATCGGCGTGACGCTGGGCATCCTGCAGGCGCGCTACAAGGACGGTCTGTTTGACGGCATCGGTCAGGGCTTCACCATTTTCATCAACGCCGTGCCGCATCTGGTTACGTATTTCATCGTCATGGTCGTGGGCGCGAGGCTGTTCAAGCTGCCAAGTCAGTACACGATCACGGACAGCCGCTCGGCCGTTCTGCCGATTGTGTCGCTCTCCATGGGCTCGATCGCGAGCTACATGCTGTGGATGCGCCGCTACATGGTGGATGAGCTGAACAAGGATTACATCCGTCTGGCCAAGCTCAAGGGCATGTCCGCCACGCAGGTCATGTTCCGGCACGTGATGAAAAACGCGTTCCTCCCGCTGGCGCAGTACCTGCCGTACTCCGTGCTTTTGACGGTTGGCGGCTCCATCCTGGTGGAGAAGATGTTCGGCGTGCCGGGTCTCGGAAACCTTCTGCCGGACGCTATCGCGAAATATGACACGAACCTGGTGCTGGCGGTCGTCAGCCTGTACGCGTCGCTGGGTATTCTGGGTCTGTTCCTGGGCGACGTGCTGATGATGATACTGGATCCGCGAATCCGCCTGACCGAAAAAGGAGGCGCGAGATAATGGCGAAGCATAAGGACTTGGACATCAATACTATTAAGAGCGAGGTAGAGGCCCAGAGCGAGCTTCCCATCACGAACAGCGAAGAGGAGATGGAGGGCTTCGGGCCGGACGAGAACACCAAAAGCGTGAAGCTGGACGCCGATCTGAGCGCGGTGGAAACGAACTTGGACAAGAAGTACAACAAGGGCAGCGTCCATTCACGTTCCAGAAGCCGCATGCCGGAGAAGCAGCTGTTCCAGTTTGCCGAGTATCATTCGCAGGAAGCGGAGCGCATCGGCTATTCCAACTATTCCTACTGGAAGAGCGTGTGGCGCAACTTCATCAAGAAGAAAACCGCCGTGTGCATGGCCATCGTGTTCATCCTGCTGATTGCGTTCACGTTTATCGCGCCCACGTTCAGCAAGTACGACGCGGCGACGGTGCGCGTGGATCACGCGGATATGTCGAAGATGTTCACCTCGCCCAACTCGGAGTACTGGTTCGGAACGGACTCCATCGGCTGCGACTACTGGTGCCAGGTATGGAGCGCCACGCGCACGTCGATCATCCTGTCGGTTTCGGTTTCCATCGGACAGATTCTGGTGGGCGTGATCATCGGCCTTCTGTGGGGCTATGTGCGCAAGCTGGATCGGTTCTTTACCGAGCTGTACAACTTCATTGACAACATTCCCACGATTATCTACATGACGCTGATCGCCCTGATGATCGGCAAGAGCACGCTTGTTATGGCGGTGGCCATGATCGCGTTCTACTGGCTGGGCACAGCGCGAAACATCCGCAATCTGGTGTTCATGTACCGCGACCGCGAGTACAACCTCGCTTCCCGCTGTCTGGGAACGGGACTGTGGCGCATCCTCACCAAGAACATTTTCCCGTACCTGATCAGCGTAATCGTGCTGAGACTGGCGCTGTCCATCCCGGGCATTATCGCTTATGAAACCACGCTTTCGTATCTGGGGCTTCTGGACATCTCCACGCCGTCTCTGGGCATCCTGCTCCGCGACGCGCGCAGCAACTTCATGTCCTATCCGTATCTGCTCGTGTTCCCGGCGGCGATTGTGACGCTGATCACCGTTACGTTCTACCTTGTGGGCAACGCGTTCTCCGATGCGTGCGACCCGCGCAACCATGTGTAAGGGAGGGGCTTGAAAATGGCAGAAAGCAGAAGCATTCAGAACGCCTCTCTGGATCAGGAATTCAAAAAGCGCGCGCAGCAGGTGCTGAGCACGGAGCCGATTCTCTCCGTGAAGGATCTGGAGGTGCAGTTCACCCTGCGCGGCCAGAAGCTGAACGCCATTCGCCGCTGCTCGCTCGACCTGTATGACGGCGAGACGCTGGCCATCGTGGGCGAGAGCGGCTCGGGCAAGTCGGTGTTCACAAAGACGTTTGTCGGCATGCTGGACAAAAACGGCTCCGTGACCGGCGGCTCCATCCTGTACGACGGCAAGGATCTGGCCAAGTATACCACCGAATCGCAGTGGCGCACCATCCGCGGCAAGAAGATTGCCATGGTCACGCAGGACCCGATGACGAGCCTGAACCCGCTGAGGAAAATCGGCGCGCAGATTCGCGAGGCCATCGAGCTGAACCAGAACCTGCACGGCCGCGAGGCCAAGGCTGAGGCGATTCGCCTTCTCGATCTGGTCGGCATTCCGGAGCCCGCTAAGCGCTACAACCAGTACCCGCACGAGTTTTCCGGCGGCATGCGTCAGCGCGTCGTGATCGCCATTGCCGTGGCGTGCAACCCGCAGATTCTGATCTGCGATGAGCCCACGACGGCGCTGGACGTGACAATTCAGGCGCAGATTCTGGAGCTCATCCGCAAGTTGCAGCGGGAAAAGCACATGACGATCATCTACATCACGCACGATCTGGGCGTCGTCGCCAACGTGGCCGACCGCGTGGCGGTCATGTACGCGGGGCAGATTATCGAGATCGGCATGGTGCAGGAAATCTTCTTCGACCCGCGTCATCCCTATACATGGGCGCTTTTGTCGGCGCTGCCGCAGCTGGGCGTAAAGGGCGAAAAGCTGCCTGCCATCGACGGAACGCCGCCGAACCTGTTCAACCGCGTGGTCGGCGACTCGTTCGCGCCCAGAAACCGCAAGGCGCTGAACATCGACTTCCTTGAGGAGCCGCCGATGTTCGACGTAACGCCTACGCATCAGGCAAAGACGTGGATGCTCGACCCGCGCGCGCCCAAGCTTGAGCAGCCGGACAGCATTCGCAAGATGAGCGCGAACGCGAAGAATCCCGACTGTGCGGAGGGCATCGCGCATCCGCATCGCGACCCGAACCGCGAGCCGCTGGTGGAGGTGAAGAACCTTCAGGTCACCTTCGGCGCGGGACGTAAGAAGTTCGTCGCCGTGGATGACGTGAATTTCACGATCTACAAGGGCGAAACGTTCTCGCTGGTCGGCGAGTCCGGCTCCGGCAAAACGACGATCGGCCGCGCGATCGTGCGCATCAATCCGATTACGGCGGGCGAAGTGCTATATCGCGGCGAGCGAATCAGCGGAAAAATTTCCAAGGAGCAGGATCTGAACGTCATCCGCAAGTGCCAGATGATCTTCCAGGATCCGATGGCGTCGCTGAACGAGCGCGCGAAGGTGGACTACATCATCTCCGAGGGTCTGTACAACCACCACCTGTACAAGGATCAGAAGGACAGGCAGGAGCAGGTGAAGAAGGCGCTGGAAGAGGTCGGTTTGCTGCCGGAGTTCTCCAGCCGCTTCCCGCACGAATTCTCGGGCGGTCAGCGTCAGCGCATCGGCATCGCGCGCAGCCTGATCATGCGTCCGGAGTTCATCGTGGCCGACGAGCCGATCTCGGCGCTGGACGTATCCATCCGCGCACAGGTGCTGAACCTGCTCAACGACCTCAAGAAGAACAGGGGGCTTACCTATCTGTTCATCGCCCACGATCTGTCGGTTGTGCGCTTCATTTCCGACCGCATCGCCGTCATCCACAAGGGACGCATCGTGGAGCTGGCCGAGGCCGAGGAGCTGTTCCGGCATCCGCTGCATCCCTACACGCAGGCGCTGCTTTCCGCCGTGCCCAATCCGAATCCGTATCTGGAGCGCGAGAAGAAGCTGCTGGTGTACGACCCGAGCGTGCACGATTACAGCGTGGATAAGCCCACGTGGTGCGAGATTCTGCCCGACCATTTCGTGTACGGCAACGAGCGCGAGCTGGACGGTTATCGCGAGCAGATTGAAAAGCAGGCATAAGCCCAAGCATTTGAGGGCCATTCCCGAGCGGAGTGGCCTTTTTGCTTGACAAACGCCCGCTTTTTGCGTATCATAGCGCACACGGAAAGGGTGAATGAAATGTTTCGAGTGGCTGCGCTGGTGGAAAATTCGTCGGCGGCGCCCGCGTGCGAAAGCAGGCATGGGCTGAGTTTGTATCTTGAAACGGGAAAGCATAAGGTGCTGTTTGACGTGGGGCCGAACAGGCTGTTCCTTGAAAACGCCGCGAAGCTGGGCGTGGACATTGCGGCGGTGGACACGGTGATTCTGTCGCACGGACATGTCGACCACGCGGGCGGGCTGGAAGCGTTCCTGTCCGCGAACGACCGGGCAAGGATTTATCTGCGCCCGTCGGCGACGGAGCCGCACTATATAAAGGTGCTGGGCGTTCCGTTCAACGCCGGGATGGATTCGAAGCTCGTTCATGGCGATCGATTTGTGTTCACGCAGGCGGAGACGGTGATCGACGACGAGCTGACCGTGTTTTCAGAGGTAAAAGGCGATATGCCGCTGCCGGCCTCCGACACGAAGCTGTTCATGAGGAAGCCGGGCGGGCTTGTGCGGGACGATTTCGCGCATGAGCAGAGCCTGATTCTTACCGTGGACGGAAAGCGAATTCTGTTCAGCGGCTGTTCGCACGCGGGAATCGTCAATATCCAGAGAAGGGCGGAGACGGTCGCGGGCGCGGGAATGAACGCCATTATCGGCGGCTTCCATCTGTATAACCCGCCCACGCGCCGCTATGAGAAGCCGGAGTATATCCGCCGGACGGCGGAAGCGCTGAAGCGGACGGGCAGCGTGTATTATACCTGCCATTGCACGGGGCGGAAGGCCTGCGAGCAGATGAAGCCCATTCTGGGTGAACGGATGCGCGAGTTTCACACGGGCGAAAGCCTGAAATCCATACCAGAGGTATAAAAAATAGAATACGACCCGTACGGATTGTGCGTTCACATTTGCGCTTTTTCCTGCTATAATCGATGCATACGAGCAGGAGGGAGCTTTTTGTATGACGAACAGGCTTGCGGAGAACATTCGCGTATTCCGGAAAGAACGGGGGCTGACGCAGGAGCAGCTTGCCGAGGTGCTGGGCGTGACGGTTGGCGCGGTGTACAAATGGGAAGCGAAGCTGTCGCTGCCGGAGCTGAGCCTGATTATGGAGCTGGCGGACTTCTTCGACACGTCGGTGGATGTGCTGCTTGGCTACGAAATGAAGGACAATCGCCTGCGGGCGACGGTGGAGCGGCTGAGGGACTATGCGTATCGGAAGGATCGCGCGGGGCTTGCGGAGGCGGAGAAGGCGCTAAAGAAGTATCCGAACGCGTTTGACGTGGTATACCACGCGGCAAGGATGGATTTGCTGTTCAGCGTGGAAAATCGGGATCGCGCGCTTCTGCGCCGGGGACTTGAGCGGTACGAGGCGGCGCGGCGGCTGCTTTCGCAGAATACCGACCCGCGCATCAGCGAGAGCACGATTTGCGGTGAAATGGCAAAGATACGAATGCTGCTGGGCGAAACGGAGGAGGCGCTGGCGCTTTTGAAGCGCCACAACGCGGGCGGCGTCTATGACGATCTGATCGGCTGGATGCTGACCGCCTGCAAACGGCCGGACGAAGCGCTGCCGTTTCTCTCCGACGCGCTGATGAAGAGCGCGGTCATGCTCATGCGCACGATTATGGGCTATACGAACGCGTATTTTCTGCAAAAGGAGTACGATTCGGCGAAGGCGATTCTGAACTGGGGAATCGGCGTTTTCGATGGGCTCAGGGGCGGAAACACGCCGTGCTTTGTGGACAAGCTGAACGGCGTGCTTCTGGTCTGTCTGGCGTGCGCAAGGCTGAAGTTCGGGGATCGGGAGGGTGCGGCGGAAGCGCTGCGCCGCGCCCGCGCATTGGCGGCGCGATTTGACGCCGAGCCGGATTATCGGATTGGCGCGCTTCGGTTTATTGCGAACGACAGACAAAAGGGCTTCTATGACGACATCGGCGCCACGGCCATGGAGGGCGTTCGCGAAACCGTTGCCTCTCTTGGCGGAGAGGAACTGCACGAAATATGGCAGGAGTTGGATAAGAATGCGGAATAAATCGCTGAAAAACCAGTTGAAAGCGCAGTTATATCGGGGAAACCGGCTGACTTTCGGATTTTCCGTGTTTGCGGCGCTTTCGGTAGGCTCTATGGCGCTGATCGTTTCATGGCTTATGCAGCAGCTGATCGACGCGGCAGGCGGCGCGCCCAACGCCATGCCGCTGGGCGCGCTCGCGTGGCTCACCGGGGGATTTATGATACTGTGCGTGGCGCTTAAGCTGCTGGATTACGCGTTCGAGCCGCGCTTTATAGAAAAGGCCATACGGCAGTACAGGGATTTCGCGTTTCAGAAGCTGATGGAAAAGAGCATTTCCTCCTTTCGGGATGAAAGCACGGCGACCTATCTTTCCGCGCTGACAAACGACGCCGCGAGCGTGGAGGCGGATTATCTGTCGCAGCAGCTGAGCGTGATCACCAACGCGGTTAAGTTTCTCGGAGCGCTTGCGCTGATGCTGTGGTTTTCTCCGCTTCTGACGGCCATCGCCGCGGCGCTGACAGTGCTGCCCATGATCGCGTCCCTGCTGACCGGCAATCGGCTTCAGGCGGCGGAACGACGCGTCTCTGATCGGAATCGCGATTTCGCCGCCGCGCTGACCGACTGCCTGAGCGGTTTTACGGTGGTCAAGACCTTCAGGGCAGAGAGGGAAATTGTGCGTCTGTTTGCGCAGAGCAACCGCGCGCTGGAAAAGGAAAAGTTTGACCGTCGCCGTCTGAAGGTGATGGTTGGGCTGATTGGCGGGATTACGGGCATTGTGGCGCAGTTGGGTGTTCTGCTTTCCGGCGCTTATCTGGCGTTGACGGGACATGGCCTTACGGCGGGCATGGTGATTCTGTTTGTCAACCTGATGAACTTCGTGATTGCGCCCATTGCGCAGCTGCCTACGCTCCTGTCGAGTCGAAAGGCGGCTCTGGCGCTGATTGACAAGTTGGCGGCGGCTTTGGAAAAAAACGTTGTGTCGGAGGGCGGCGCGCGGATTTCGAAGCTCACGCGGGGAATCGCGCTTGAAAACGTCTCATTCGGCTATGACGGCGGCCGGGAGATTCTGCACGGCGTATCCGCCAAGTTTGAAGCGGGGAAGGCGTACGCGATTGTGGGCGGCAGCGGCAGCGGAAAATCCACGCTCTTGAATCTCCTGATGGCGGGCAATGCCGATTACCGGGGCAGCATCCGGCTGGACGATACGGAGCATCGGGACATCGCGCCGGAATCGCTGTATGAGCTGATGTCGGTGATTCAGCAGAACGTGTTCGTGTTCAACGCATCCATCCGCGACAATGTGACGATGTTCCGCGACTTCCCGCAGGACAGGCTTGAAAGCGCCATTCAGCATGCGCATCTGAGCGAGCTGCTGGCACGGCGCGGGGAAGACTCGCTTTGCGGCGAGAACGGAAACAGTCTGTCCGGCGGTGAGAAGCAGCGCATTTCCATTGCGCGCTGTCTGCTGAAGCGGTCGTCCGTGCTGCTGGCGGATGAGGCTACGGCAGCACTGGACGCACAGACGGCGCATCAGGTGACGAACGATCTTCTCGACCTGACGGGCGTGACGCGCATCATTGTAACGCACGCGCTGGAAGAAACGCTGCTGAGGCGATATGACCGAATTTACGTTCTGAAGGATGGACGAATCGACGAGGCGGGGAAATTCGAAGAGCTGATGGAGAAAAAGGGCTATTTCTACGCGCTATATACGGTATCGCAATGAGAAAAGGCCGGTACGAAGCGGAATTTCCGCCGTACCGGCTAATATTTATAAACGGGATTTATTTCGCGAAGTCCAAGGGCTTCCAGAACAGGCGGGTCTCGCCGGCCAGCTTGCGAACGCCTTCGATGAAGAAGTAGTCGCCGTAGTCCATGGCGATATGGTGACCGGCTTCGTCGTGATACGCGCTGGTGCAGTGCGTGAGCACGGCGGGGGTCTTCTCCGTCCAGTCGGCGCAATGCTCGTCGAGCGCGCGCAGCAGGGCGCGGGCGGCGTTCATGTAGCTCTCGGCGGCTTCGGGCGCTTCGTCCTGAATCGCCTTGGCGAGCTCGATCAGGCCGCAGGCGGCGATGCCGTTGGCGCAGTTGTCGATCAGGTGCGGCTCGGCGCTCTGGCAGAAGTCCACGGGCGCGAGCATATCCTCGGGCATATGGCTCAGGAAGTAGTCGGACACGCGGCGGGAAGCGGCGATGTACCTGCGGTCGCCGGTGTGCAGGTAGCTCAGCATGAAGCCGTACATGGCCCAGGACTGTCCGCGAGACCAGCTGCTGCCGGGCGCGCAGCCCTGTCCGGCGGGCGTATCCTCGATGGCGCCGGTTTCGGCGTTGTAGCACACGATGTGGTACACGGAGCCGTCGGGCTTGAAGAAGTTCTGAATCACGTGATCGGCGTGGGACTTCGCCATCAGCGCGAAGCGCGGATCGTGCGTGTAGGCGCTCATCGTGTACAGAAGGGGCAGGTTCATCATCGTGTCGATGATCGACCAGCCGGCGCGCGCGCCGTCGTTATTGTCGTTCCACGCGCGGACAAAGCCGTTGGGGTTATAGCGTCCGGCGAGGATGTTCCCGGCGAACAGCATACGGGTCAGGCTGTCGGTGTTGCCGTCCAGCGCATAATGCACGCCGGAGTTGATCAGCCACAGGAAGCCTACGTCATGGTGCAGGCTGGTGAAATTTTTGAGCGCTTCGTCCATCAGCGTTTCGGCGCGCAGCGCTTCCGCGCGATACAGCTCCTTGCCGGTGGCCAGATACATCTGCCACATTTCCGCCGGCCAGAAGCCGTTCGTCCACCAGCCGATGCCGTTGGATTTCCATTCGCTGCCCTGTACGGTGTAGGGAATACCGTCCAGCGTCTGCGCCTTCTGAACGCCATAGGTCATTTTTGCATCTAATTTTGATAGAACGCTGTTTGCCCAGCTGCGATCGTCCATTGGGAATCCCTCCTTCGAGTTGTACGGTTTTATTATAGCAGATAAAGCAGAATGCGCCAATTGGTTCGAATACTTTTTACACGGCAGGAATCGTGCGCAGCGGCGGCGAAATATACTGGCGTGAGGGAGCTTTCGCGCGATTGTGACGGGAAACCGAAAGGAATGTAACAACCGGCGGCTGTAACAGGAATTTCGTCCGCGCACGTCGAAGCTTATCCCTGCAACAACCGACGGAGGTGCAGACGTGGAGGCAACACAGCAAACGCTTGAAAAAGCGGTCCTTGAAAAAATGGCGCTCAGGCAGCAGCAGGGCGCGGGGCTGGACATGAGCCGCATCGAGTGGCTCGACCGTACCGCCCAGCCGTACCGCGAGCTGATGGCATATTATCGCTGCGCGTTGATGGAAGTGGAAACGAAATTCAACGTGCTCAATCAGGAGTTTTCGGTTCAGTACGATCGCAATCCGATCGAGAGCATCAAAAGCCGCATCAAGGAGCCGTCCAGCATTCTGGCAAAGATGGTTACCCGGCAGTATCCGCTCACGCTGGAATCGCTGGAGGAAAACCTGTGCGACGTAGCGGGCATTCGCGTGGTGTGCTCGTTTATCGAGGATATTTATATGCTGGCCGACTGCCTTGAAAAGCAGGACGACATTACGCTGGTCACGAGAAAGGATTATATCAAGAATCCGAAGGATAACGGCTATCGCAGCCTGCACCTGATTGTGGAGGTGCCGATTTTCCTTCAGCGCAAGAAAAAGCTGATGAAGGTGGAAATTCAGCTGCGCACCATCGCGATGGATTTGTGGGCGAGCCTTGAACACAAAATGAAATACAAAAAGCAGGTGCCCAACGCCGAGGAGCTGACCCGCGAGCTGAAGGTGTGCGCCGAGATGAGCGCGCGTCTGGACGAGCGGATGCAGGCGATTCATCAGGGGCTGATGGGAGACTGATCTTATTAAAACAAAACCGGCGCGGTTTCGTCATACGCGGTGCCGCGCCGGTTTTTGCATAAGCGTCAATCCTTTTTCTCGGCCAGCCACATGCGGCGAACGTTTTCATATACCGCGTCCGGATACGTCTTATCCCCGCCGGGATAGCAGGGGAGAAGCTGATTGCCCGCGACGTCGGGATTGGTGCAGGCGTTGTCGCTGCGCCACGCGTCGCGCTCGGCGGGATTGCGCAGGTTGGGAATGTCCATCGGCGCACCGCCGTTCAGCACGGAGCGATAGGCCAGTATGCCGCAGATACCCATATCGACGGCGGTATACACGTCGATGGAGTATTTCAACCCTTCTTCGCGCCCCAGAATCTTCTCGATGAAGAAATGCGTGGCGTAGAAATCGCTGCCGCCGTGTGTGGAATAGCGCTCGGCCAGCTCCGCGCTCACGAACTTCTGCGGCGCGTATTTCTCGGTCGTGCCCTCGCAGACCTTTTCGCCCTCGCGGTACACCTGAAGCTCGTTCGGCCTTCCCTCGGCGGCGGTGGGCGCGAAGCGCTGCGATTCCATGGAGCCCTTCGTGCCGTATACCTCATAGTTCACCGAGCCCGGCTCGCGCTTCAGGTGGCCGTGCACGCTCTTCACAATCGCGCCGTTGTCCAGCGTCAGCATTTCAATGCCCGCGCATTCGCCCATGCGCAGTCCCAGCGGCGGAACGGTTTCGTTCTGCTGCGTCACAAAGCCGGTCACGCGCACCGGGCGGCGGCCCGTGATGGTGAGGATGGGGCCGATGGAATGCGTGCAATAGAAGGTGGGATACATGCGGTTGCGCCAGTGATCCTTTTCGCCGTAGGTGATGCCGGGCCAGATGCCTGCGCAGTCGTGGATGTATTCGCCCTCGGCGTACATCACGTCGCCCACGTGGCCCTGCTCATACCGGCGGCGCATTTCGAACGTGTGATCCATATAACAGTAGTTTTCGGCATAGGCATACACCTTTCCGCTGCGCTCCACCGCTTCGATCAGCTCGACGGCCTGCGCCATCGTCTCCGCCGGAAGCACCTCGCTCAGCACGTGCCGCCCGGAGTCCAGAAGCCGTATGGCGAACGGCGCGTGCTCGTTGGCATAGTTGGCCAGCACGACTGCGTCCATGTCATGCCGGAAGAAATCCTCAAAATCCGTATACAGCGCGATGCGCATGCCGACCTGCTCGGCGGCTTCTCCGGCCTTTTTGAGCGCGGGCTCGTATTTGTCGCACACGGCGACGAGCTCCGCGTCCGGATGATGAATCAACACGCTGATCATGGTCATGCCGCGATACGCGCCAAATACGCCGATCTTCAGCTTCGCCATAAAAGCACCTCCGATTTATGGAATGATCGACTATAGTATAACGAATTTGCGTGCGCACGTCAATCTTTTTGCGGATTCCGCGGCACGCGCTTGCAATGCCGAAAAAATGGTGTATAATACCCTCATAGCGAATTCGGAGGGAACGATATGATTTTTACCGTAACGCTGAACCCGGCGCGGGATCGCACGGTGATGATTCCGGGCTTTGAGGCGGGAAAGGTGAACCGCATAAAGGAAACGCGGGACGATCCCGGCGGCAAGGGCATCAACGTTTCAAAGGTGATCGCCGCGCTGGGCGGAACGAGCGTCGCGATGGGTATTCTCGGCGGGCAGGCGGGACGCTATATCCAGCGCTGCCTTGAGGACATGAGCATCGAGTGCGATTTCGTGCGCACGAATGCGGAGACGCGCACCAACATCAAGGTGGTGGATCCCGAGCGGCACGTGACGACGGACATCAACGCGCCCGGCGCGCCCGCGTCCAAGCGCGTGCTTTCGCGAGTGTATCGGAAGCTGGAATCGCGCGCGAAGCCGGGCGACGTGGTCGTGTTCGCTGGCAAGCTTGCGGCAGGCATGCCGCCCGAGATGCTGGCGGCATGGATTCGCGCGCTGGAACGGCGGGACGTGCGCGTGTTTCTGGACGCGGACGGCGAGACGCTGCGGCAGGGCGTGAAGGCCGCGCCGTATCTGATCAAGCCGAACGAAGCGGAGCTTTCCGGTCTGCTGGGCGAGACGCTGAAGACCCCGGAGGAGGTCTGCCGGGGCGCGCGGCGCGTGATGGAAGAGACGGGTGTGCGGTTCGTCGCGGTGTCCATGGGCGCGGACGGCGCGCTGTTCGCGAGCGGAAGCCGGGCGTATCGCGGCGAGGGTCTGCGGGTGAACGCGCTCAGCACCGTGGGCGCGGGCGACTCCATGATGGCGGCGCTGGCGTGGGGGCTGGACGCGGGTCTGCCGGAGATCGACGTCTGCCGCCGTGCGCTGGCCGTAAGCGCGGCGTGCGTCACCTGCACCGGCACGCAGACGCCGCCGCCGGAAACCATTCAGGCGCTTTATGAACAGGCAAGGGTTCTTGAATACAATCCGATGAAAAAGGAGACGGAAGCATGAGGAAGGTACAGATTCAGGGTCACCGCGGCGCGTGCGCGTATGCGCCGGAGAACACGGTTCCGGCGTTCCAGATGGCGCTGGACATGGGCGCGGACGGCATCGAGTGCGACGTTCATCTGACGAAGGACGGCCGGTTCGTCATCTGCCATGACGACAGGATCGACCGCACCAGCGACGGCAGGGGCACGATCGTGGAGCTTACGCTCGCCGAAATCAAATCGCACGACTTCGGCGCGAAATTCGACGAGAAGTATAAGGGCACGCCCGCGCCTACGCTCGAGGAAATGCTAGACGTTGTGAAGGTCATGAACCCGGTGAACATCGAAATCAAGAAGTTCGGCGGGAAATATAAGACCGACGAAGCGCTGAACCTCTTCTATGACGTGCTTAAAAAATACGACATCATCGGCAACACCATCGTTTCCAGCTTCGACGCGCCCCTGATCAAGCGCCTTAAGCAGCTGCACCCGGATGTGTATACCTGCCTTCTGTATAATAAGCGCCGCTCGCCCGCGGCCTACGCGCAGTCGCTGGGCTGCTCGGCCATCCATCCCTACCATAAGAATCTCAAAAAGGTCACCGTCGAGAACGCCCATAAGCGCGGCCTGAAGGTGAACTGCTGGACGGCCAACGAGGAAGCCGACATCCGCCATATGATCGAAATCGGCTGCGACGGCATCATCACCAACTACCCGGATCGCGCAATTCGCATCGCTGAGGAAGAATAAAAAAATGGTATAAACGAAGGACGCGCTTCATGACCGAAGAGTTCATGAGGCGCGCCTTTCGTTTTGTTTATTCAGAAACGGAGAAGTTATAGAAGTAGTTCTTCCCCTCGCAGGCGGTGATGCCGGCGTAGAAGTCTTTGGAGACGCGGGCGGGGCAGGGGAAGGTGCAGGTGCAGGAGCCTTCGCGGGCGCCGACGGTCAGGGTGCCGTCGGGGTTTACATGGGTGAAGAGGGTGAAGCGCGTGCCGCCCTCGATGGGAAACTCGAAGCGGCCGAGGTTTGCAGAGTGCTGTCCCTTGGGAGAATCGGGGTCGGGATAGAGCTCCCACACGTTAATGCCCTTTTCCCAGCCGACGACCTCGATGTGGCGGCCGTATTGGATGCGGCCGTCGGGCAGCGTGGTCAGGTCGTCCGCGAGGATGAGCAGCGGCGCGCCATAGGATGTGAACGAGCATTCCGTTTCAAGCGTGGCGGGCGCGTGCGCCTTTTCGCGCAGAACCATGGAGACATAGGCGTATTCATCGCCGCGCTCCTCGGCATGCTCATTGTGGATGCAGCTTGCCGCCTGCTCGAACGTCAGGCGATAGGGCACGCGCACGCTGGCCGCGTACAGGAAATCGTCTTCCTTCCAGTTGGACTGTGAAAAATCGAAGCTTCGAAGCAAGGAAAAAACCGCCTTTCATGCTTCCGGCGCGCCGGGGAGAAATGCCCGTGCGCGCCGGAAGGTTTCTTATGGAATCACTTCACCGGAGCGATCAGAAACGCCGTCGGAATGCTGCGCGAGCAATCGAGGCGGAAGCCGCTATAGATGGATTCGCCGTTCAGATACAGGCAGGTGGAGGTGCCGCCGTCGAGGTTCGCGGCGTTCACCGCGCCGAACTGAAGCATGATTTCGGTGAGCTCGTCCAGCGTCGCGCCGAGGCTGTCGGGCTCGCGTCCCTTGATGACGAGCATCAGCACGCGGCCGTCCGCGTCCTGTCCGAGAGCCGTGCGCGTGGTGTAGGCGACCTTGACGTTTTTGTTCTGAACCGCCGCGCCGTCCTGAACCAGCGCGTAGTTGAACGCCATGGCGTCGCGCAGCTTCAGGCCTTCGATTTCGTTGGATTTGTACTTGCCCACGATGAGCTTGTCGTTTTCATCAAAGCCGATGACGACGCTGGAGGCTTCGCCGTTCGGCGTGTGCTGACGCAGCTGCGTACCCTGACTGATAACCAGACCGAACGGCTTGCCGCCCTTTCCGGCGCCGCCCGCGTCCTCAAAGCCGCCGCCGTTCATGCCGCCGGCCGCGTTGTACTTCGCGCACAGGTCGTCAATGCGCATGCCGGCAATCTTGGCCCCGAATTTGGGAATCGTGCCGACGTACATGCGGGAGGGATCCTCCAGAACGGCCATATAGCCGGTGCCGAAGTGGGTGGTTACCGGATACAGCGTGATGTCGTCGTGCTTGGAGTTGTACAGCGCCGCCTTCAGCGCGTCCGATTCGTTCGGCAGCGCGTTTACGTCCTGAAGCGCCCACGCGCTGCTTACGTCCGCGCGGCGGTAGGTGAGCTTCCAGCCGCAGTGGAAGGTTTCACTGGAGCGATTGTAGGCGTAGACGATGGTGAAGTCGCAGGTGGTGTTCACGGTGAATTCCGTGTCGCTGACGACTTCCCATTTGTCGGTCTTCAGGTTGTCGACGGCACGGCTGCGGGTTTTGCTGAACCAGCCGCCGTCGAATTTTCGAAGCTGCTCGAACAGCTCGGTTTTGCGGTTGAACGGGCTCTTGTTGCCATAGAGGTTCAGGTTGTCGCAGGCGTAGTTGGCCAGCGCCTGCACGACGCTCAGCGCGTTTTCTTCGTATTGTTCCCGAAGCGCGTCCACGTCCACCGCCGCGGTTTCCGCTACGCCGCCGAACGCGCTCAGCGCCAGGCAGAGCGCCAGAAGGAGAAGCATCCATTTGCGAAAAATCGTCATTTGTCAAATACCCCCTTTTAAAGGTGAGTCTATCTTACCACAGACGCGCGAAAGCTTCAACCATGTTTTGCGCGAATATTTGCCGGTTTTTCCGCGGATACTGAAAACGGATATACGCAGGCAGCCTGTGCTGCGGGGAGGTTATGGAAATTTGGAAACGCAAAGCCGCTACGCGCCGCCGCCGTCGGCGCTGACGTATCAGCCCCACGCGGGCGACCGGGAAACGCGCACGTGCGCCTTCGAACACAAGATGGAACGCAGCCGGAGGGGAGGCGAGTCGCAGTGAACGGAAAACAGATGCCGGACGCGAAGGCATACAGCGAAATGGTCGACCGGCTTACGCCGAAAACGCCCAAGGTGAAGGGTTTTCTGAGAGCCTTCTGGGTCGGTGGGCTGATCTGCGCGCTCGGGCAAGCCATTGGCGCGCTCGGCGGCGCGCTGGGGCTTTCCTATCAGCAGCTGCCGATGTTTTCGGCATCGGTGCTGGTGTTTCTGGGAACCACGCTCACGGGCGTCGGCGTGTACGACAAAATCGGAAAATACGCGGGCGCGGGTTCCATTGTGCCCATCACGGGGTTTGCCAATTCCGTGTGCGCGCCCGCGATGGAGTTTCGCCGCGAGGGGCTGGTGCTCGGCGTGGGCGCGAAGCTGTTTTCGATCGCCGGGCCGGTGCTGTCCTACGGCATCTCAGCCAGCGTGATTTACGGCCTGATTTTCTGGCTCACGGAGGTGATCGGATGAGACGCGAGGGTAAGCGCACGTTTTTCTATGAAGAGGGCGCGTGGATTCGCTCGAGCGCCTGCATGGCCGGGCAGAAGGAATCGGAGGGGCCGCTGGGCAACACCTTCGACCAGATTCTGGAGGACGACCTTCTGGGTCAGAAGAGCTGGGAGTTCGCCGAAAGCGAGATGCTCCGGCGCACGGTGGAGCTGTGCGCGTCCAAGGCGGACATGTCGTCCGGCGACATTGGCGCGCTGCTGGCGGGCGACCTGAACGCGCAGATCATCTCGGCGGGCTTCGCCGCGCGGCAGCTGGGCGTGCCGTTTCTGGGGCTGTACGGCGCGTGCTCCACGATGACGGAGGCGCTGGTCGTGGGCGCGGCGCTGGTGTCGGCCGGGTATCTCAAAAATGCCATGTGCGCGGCAAGCAGCCATTTCTGCACGGCGGAGCGCCAGTTCCGCGCGCCGCTGGAAATGGGCGGGCAGCGGCCACCCTCGGCGCAATGGACGGCCACAGCCTCGGGCGCGGTGCTGCTGGACGAGGCGAAAACGGGCGGCATGCGCGTTACGCACGGAACGGTGGGGCGCGTGATCGACCTGAAAATAAAGGACGCGAACCACATGGGCGCGGCGATGGCGCCCGCCGTGGCGGACACGATCTGCGCGCACTTTGAGGATACCGGCCGCTGCGACCGCGATTACGATCTGATCGTGACCGGGGATCTGGGCATCATCGGGCGCGACCTTTTGATGGAGCTGCTCGTGCGCCGCGGCGTGCCCATGGATGACAAGCGGCTGATGGACTGCGGCGCGAGCCTGTTCAGTCCCGAGCAGGACGCGCACGCCGGCGGAAGCGGATGCGGCTGCATTGCCAGTGTGCTGGCCGGGCACGTTCTGAGCCGCATGGAGCGCGGCGAGCTCGGCCGAATGCTTGCGATTGGCTCGGGCGCGCTTCTGAGTCTGGTTTCGTCGCAGCAGGGAGAGAGCATTCCCTCCATTGCCTACGCGGCGGCGATTGAAAGGAGCCAACGCGCATGAATGAGTTTCTGATCTATGGGAAGGCCTTTGTGGTGGGCGGGCTGATCTGCTGCGTGGGGCAGGCGCTGCTCATGTATACCAGGCTGACGAGCGCGCGCATTCTGGTGCTGTTCGTGGTGTCGGGCGTGGTGTTGACGGCGCTGGGCGTATACAAGCCGCTGGTCGACTTCGCGGGCGCGGGCGCGACGGTGCCGCTGACCGGCTTCGGCTATTCGCTGGCTACGGGCGCGCATGACGCCGTGGTGGAGCACGGCATATTGGGCGCGTTCATCGGCGGCGTCATGCAGACGGCGGCGGGCATCACGGCGGCGGTGTTCTTCGGCCTGCTCAACGCGCTGATCTTTCGGCCAAAAGCCAAGTGAGCCGGTTGCAATCGCGTCTCCGTTCGGGTATAATGTATACGACTCCGCGCAGTACCCGAATGGAGGCGCGCGGGGAAGGGGGACTACATAATGCAGACAAACCGCCAAAGGCATTTTTATCTCCGGAAAGCGCTGATCATCTTTCTGGATATGCTTCTGATTGCGCTGGGGCTTCTGATTTCGATTCTGCTTCGCTTCGGGGAAAATCCATCGCCAGGGATGACCCGGCATATGGTGACGGTCGTTCGGTTCTCGCCGGTGATTCTCGGCGTGAGCCTGTTTTTCCTGTTTGTGATGGGCGTATACCGTGTGTACTGGCGCTTTGCGGACATGCGCGATATGTTGAGAATTGTGCTGGCGCTGGGCTTCGCCACGCTGACGAACCTTCTGATCAACCGCGTGTTTAAACTGAAGTGCACGCGCATCGTGCTGTCGCTGGACGGCATTCTGTCCATCCTGTTCCTGATTTCGGCGCGATTTGCGTGGATTCTGATTCAGGATCGGCTGATGGTGGACAAGAACAAAAAAAACGTACGCCGCGCGCTGATCATCGGCGCGAGCCCGGCGGGCGCGGCGCTGGCCAAGCGAATCAACGAAAGCCCGGCCGGAAGCGTGCGCCACGAAGCCGTGGGCTTTCTGGACGAGGACGTGGAGCGGCTGTATCGCAAGGTGAGCAACCTGACCGTGGAAGGCACGCTGGCCGACGCGCCCGCGGTGATCGCGCGCAAGCGGGTGGACGAGGTGATCTTCTCCGATAGGAGTCTGCCCACGCAGGCACGGCGGCGCGTGTTCCGCGCGGCGCGGCGCGCCGGATGCAGCGTGCTCATGGCGGAGGAGAGCAAGCTCAGTGCGGTGCGGCTGGAGGATGTGCTCGCCGGATGGCAGCATGAGAAGGACGGCGCGCTTTCCGGCGCGTATGCCGGACGCCGCGCGCTGATTGTGGGCGCGGGACGGATCGGCGCGCGCGCGGCGGCGCTTCTGGCGGAGGCGGGCGCGCAGGTGACCGTGGTCGATCAGGATGAGGATCGTCTGGCGGCTTCGGCGCTGAAGGAATGCGAATGCGTGCTGGCCGATCTCGCGGATGAAGCGCGCATGGAGCGGATTGTCCGCGCGGCGCGCCCGGAGCTGGTGTGCCTTGCGGCGGGTCTTTCGCGGGAAAACGCTTCCGGCAGCGCGCTTCGAATCGCGGCGGTAAACGTCGCGGGCGCGGCGGGGCTGTGGAAGGCGGTGCGGGACGCGGGCGCGGAGAAATTCGTTGTGGTTACGGAGCATCCCGAGCGCTGCCCGGACAATCTGGCGCAGGCGGCGCGCGTCGTGGGAGCGGAGGAGATTCATGCGCTTTCCGCACAGGAAAACGGCATGCGCACGTATTTCGTTCTGTATTGCAACCTTGTTTCCTCGTCCGGCAGCGTGCTTGGGCATATGCTTGAGAAGGCGGCGCGGGGCGACACGCTTACCGTGCGCGCGGGCGAGACGTATTCGTTCGTGTCCGAGGCGGATGTGGCGCAAAGCGCGCTGCGGGTCGCGGCGGCGTGCGAGCCGGGAACGTATGTCATTGATTCCGAGGATCCGGTGAGCGCGGAGGAGCTGGCGAAGCTCGTCTGCCGGGAGGCGGACGCGCACGCGGAGGTTTTGGTGGAGGGCGAGGCCGCCGCGGCCGAAACGGAAGCGGCGACGGCGGAAGATACGCCCGTCGAGCACGTCAGGCGGCTTTCCGAGGACGGCGCGTATGCCGCGCGGCTTCAGCGTGCGTCTGCGGTCGTTCGCGAAGCGCTGAAGGAAGAGAATGAGGAAAAGGCGGCGCGGGCGCTTCGGAGCGTCTGCGCGGCGGAAAAGCCGGAATAAGAAGCTGCACGCGGCGTTTCGGCGGTCACTCATAAAGCGCTGAACGAGGAAAATGAAAAAGGCGGCGCGGGCGCTTCGGAGCGTCTGCGCTGCGGGGGAGCCTGAATGAAGAAAAAGGAAGAGAAAAATCCGTCCGGCAATCGCGTGCTGCGGTGGCTGGGCAGACTGACGCCGCGGGCGCTGTGGGCACGTTTTGCGCTGGATCGCTGGCTGACGCCGTTCGCCGCGGGATTGTGGCTTTTAGCGCTGCTCTGGGTGATCATTGTGTTCTTTCTGGGGCAGCAGACGGGAACGGAATCCGCGGGGGTCAGCAGCCGCGTCGTGGAATGGCTGACGGCGATATTCCCGGCTTTGAAGGGCGCGGGCGATTCGCTGCATCTGGTCGTTCGCAAGCTGGCGCACGCGTTCGCGTTTTTCCTTCTGGCGGTGCTTGCGCTGAGCGCGGCGCGGCGAACGTTTCATCGTCGCCGTCGGGCGACGTTCTGGACGATGGCGGTCATCGTGCTGCTCGCGGTGGCGAACGAGGTGGAGCAGCATTTCGTGCCCGGGCGCTGCATGTCGGCACTCGACGTTCTGATCGACGTTTCCGGCGCGCTGGTCGGCGGCATTCTGGTGCTGCTGATCGGGCGAATCCGGGGGAAATACAAAAGAAAGAGGGACAGAAAGACGTTGGAAGAAGCAATTTTTGACAAGCGCGCCCGATGGCTGACGGCTGTGGAATTCGCGCGGCAGAAGCCGGTGAATCCGTACTTTGAAACGCCCACGCCCGACCCGGCGAACGAGGGCTTGCAGCATTTTCACATGTATGCCCGCCGCGCGTTCCGGCTGGGCGCGAACGTGCAGTCGGCGGAGCTTCTGATTTCGGCGGACGACATGTATAAGCTGTACATCAACGGCGAATACGTGGCGCAGGGTCCCGCGCCGGGGTATCCGGGGCGGTATTATGTGAACCGCATCGACGTGCTGAAATATCTGCGCGCCGGGGACAATGTGCTGGCGCTGGACGTGTATTATCAGGGGCTGATCAACCGCGTGTGGGTGAGCGGCGACCTGCGGCAGGGCTTCATTTGTGATCTGCGCGTGGACGGGAAATCGCTGGTGCGTTCGGACGAGCATTTCCACTATGTGCGCAGCGCGTCCCGCATGCCGGGCGAAACCTATGGCTACGCGACGGGCTTCAACGAGAAGTACGACAGCCGCGAGGAGCCGGAGGGCTGGAAGAATCTCGGCTTTGACGACTTCATGTGGACGTCGCCCAGCGTCTGCGAGCAGCCGGACTACCACTTTGTGGAGCAGGAAACGCCGGTGCTCGCCACGTGGATGGTCGAGCCGGAGAAGGTTACCCGGGACGGCGCGAAGATTACCTGCGACTTTGGCCGCGAGCTGTCCGGCGTTCTGCTTGTGAAGGCGGCGGGCGCGGCGGGCAAGCGCGTGTTTGTGCGCACGGGCGAGGAACTGAACGAGGATGGTTCCGTACGCGTGGATGGCCGCCAGAACTGCCGCTATGAGGACGAATGGACGCTGGCGGACGGCGCGTGCGCGTATGAAATGTACGAATACCGCGGCTTCCGCTATGTGGAGCTGGAAGCGGAGGACGGCGTGCGTCTGACGGACGTTCGAGCCCGCGCGCAGGGCTATCCGATGGACGACGCGGCCTGCACGCTGGAAACGGACGACGAGAACCTGAAGGCGGTCTTTGAGCTGTGCAAGCACACGATCCGCGTGGGCGTGCAGGAGGGCTATCTCGATTGTCCCACGCGCGAGAAGGGCGAGTATTCCGGCGATCTGGCGGTAACGTCGCTGGCGCAGGTGTATTTGTCCGGCGATACGCGGCTTCTGCGAAAGGCCATTGAGGACTGGCTGTATTCGGCCAACCTGACGCCGGGTCTGCTGGCGGTGTTTCCGTCGGCGTTCCAGCAGCGCATCGCCGATTATTCGCTGCTGATGCCTGAGGTGGCGCTGCGCGACTACGCGCACACGGGCGATAAGGCGTTTTTGCGCAGGACCTGCGACGCGGCGGGCGCGCTTCTGAAGGTGTTTGAAGCCTACGCGCGCGAGGATGGCCTGCTTGAGAAGGTCGTGGAAGGCTGGAACCTTGTGGACTGGCCGGCCAACCTGCGCGACGAGTACGATTTTCCGCTGACGATTCCGATCGGCGAGGGCTGCCACAACGTGATCAACGCGTTCTACATCGGCGCGGTGCGCGCGTATGAGACGATACGAAAGCTGCTGGACGAGGAATTCACGCCGAAGTCTCCGGCGCTGGTTGACGCGTTCGACCGCGCGTTCTACCGGCCGGAAACCGGACTGTACGCGGACAGCGAAACGTCGGCGCACTCCGCGGTGCATTCCAACATTCTGCCGCTGTATTTTGGCTTTGTGGCGCGGGATAAGCGGGCGCGCGTGGCCGATTATCTGGTCGAGCGCGGCATTTGCACCGGCGTGTACATGGCGTTCTTCCAGCTGAAGGCGCTGGCGCGCGCGGGACGGCATGACGAGGTGTATCGCCTGCTGACGGGCGGCGGCGAGCATTCGTGGAAGAATATGCTGGACGAGGGCGCGACGACGCTGTTTGAGGCGTGGGGCAAGGAGCAGAAGTGGAACACCAGCCTGTGTCATCCATGGGCGAGCGCGCCGGTTTCGGTGCTGATCGAGGATATTCTCGGCATCACGCCCGACGTGGCACGCGGCGAAATCTGGCGTTCGCATCTGCCGGAAAGCGTGAGATACCTGCGCATGGTGGTTCCGGTGGCCGGACAGCGCGCGGTGTTCACGCGCGAAAACGGACAGACGACGCTCATTCTGGAACAGAAAGGGTAACATACCAATGAAACGAAGCGAGGTTAACGGTTATCTGAAATGGGCGGAAGCACTTTTGAAGGAATACAAATTCCCGCTTCCGCGATTCGCGCACTGGAGCCCGGCGGAGTGGACGGCCAACAGGCAGAAGGCCGCGGAGATTTTTGAGACGAATCTCGGCTGGGACATTACGGACTTCGGCAGCGGCGACTTTGAAAAGATCGGCGCGGTGCTGTTCACGATTCGAAACGGCGTGCACGACAAGCCGGGCGTGGGCTCTCCCTATGCGGAAAAGCTGATTCTTCTGAAGGACGGCCAGTATCTGCCCTGCCATTATCACGCTGTGAAGACCGAGGATATTATCAACCGCGGCGGCGCGCGCATCTTTATGAAGCTGTACAACGCGCGCCCGGACGGCAGTGTGGACACCGAAAGCGACGTACATGTGTACTCCGACGGCATCCTGCTGACCGTGAAGCCCGGCGAGGTGTTTTATGTGGAGCCCGGCGACAGCGTGCGCCTGACGCCCCGCACCTACCATATCTTCGGCGCGGCGGGCGGCAACCTGATCGCGGGCGAGGTGTCCAGCGTGAACGACGACCACATCGACAACTATTTCTCCGAAAAGCGCCCGCGCTTCCCGGCCATTGAGGAGGACTGCGAGATGCTGTATCCGCTGGTTGGAGACTACGGAACGCTCTGATGGGATAAACAGAATTCAGGCCGCCGGACGGGATGAGAACCGTCCGGCGGCCTGATGCCGTCTATGGGAAGCTATTGCGCGGGAATGACGCAGATCGCGCCGTTCATCGGAAGGGACGCGATTGTCTTTCCACCCTTTATCCACTCAAGCCCGCCCGAAAGCTGATTCGCCGCGATGCATTCATCATCGCCCAGCGGCAGAATGTCGCGGGGTTCTGAAAAGCTATTGCGCGGGAATGACGCAGACGACGCCGTTCATCGGAAGGAACGCGATCATCTTGCCGCCCTTTATCCATTCAAGTCCACCCGAAAGCTGGCTCGCTGCGATGCATTCATCGTCGCCCAGCGGCAGAATGTCGCGGGGGCAGCGTCCCTCGGTGGGCATGAAGGCTTCGCGCGTCAGTCGGCCGTGCGCGTAGGAAAGGCGGGTCACGCCATCGTGCCCGCGGTTGGAAACGAAAATTTTGCCGTTCTTCATGCGGATGGCCGCGACGGTGCTCTCGTCCGTGCAGCCGTCCGGCAGCGCGGAGACGGCGCTTCTCAGAACCCAGTTTTCGCCGTCGGACTCATAGGCCAGCACGTCGTTAGAGAGCTCGCAGGCGAGGAAGAAGCGGTCGGGGCCGTCGAACACCAGATGTCTGGGGCCGTCGCCCGGGCGCGCGGCGATGCGGCTCTTCTCGATGATGTGACCGGTTTCCTCGTCGCGCAGGTACACGAAAACGCAGTCCATGCCAAGGTCGCAGACGAACAGCTCGTCGGTGCCCGGGCGAAATACGGACTGATGCGGGTGCGGCGCTTCCTGCCGGTCGGGCACGGCCATGCTTGCGCCCCTGTGCGCGATCAGCTGCTCGCGGGGGAGAATGTATCCCTCGACGACGGGGAACACGCTGACGCTGCCGGACACGTAGTTTGTTGCGTACAGATGCCGCTCGTCCTCGCTCAGGCAGATGTGGCAGGGATCCGCGCCGCCGCTCGGCTGAAGGCTTAACGGCTGCAAACGCCCGTCCTTCACGCGGTAGCTCGCCGCCGCGCCCTTCTGCTTTTCGCCGGAGAAGGAGGAGGCGTACAGCGTTGTGCCGTCCTCCGACAAGGCCAGATAGCCGGGGTTCGGAATGGCGGCGCAGGCGTCCAGCAATTCAAACCGCCCGTTTTCGGCGCGTACGACGGCCGCGCCCGGCCCGCCCAGATGGGTGTAGGTTCCAATGTACAGAAGCATGATGGATCATCTCCGGATGTTCTTTTCGTGTGTCGGGGGATTTTCGCAGGTAAACGGCGTGTTCCGCTTCAAAATCGTTCTGCGCCTCTTTGCCAGATCGGCGCAGAACGGTTCTTTTACATGCGGGCAGGTACCTGCAGAGGTAAATTTGCGGAAACGGTTTATACGCCCGATTATATCATCTCCGCGCCGTAAAGTCAAAGAAAAGTCCTGAACCATTGTCGATTCAGGACTTTTCTCAGTCTGGGTGAGAGGATTTGAACCTCCGGCCTCTTGAACCCCATTCAAGCACGCTACCAAGCTGCGCTACACCCAGTTATTCTGTTCACGCTCGCGAACAGGTAATATTATACCGTCATGGGGTCGGTTTGTCAATGATTTCACGTGTTAACTTTGTGAGATAAGGGAGGCCGGAGAGCCCGGCCTCCCGAGGGGAATTATCCGCGCTTCTGGTCGCGGCGGCGTTCGAAGACCTTCTCGATTTCCACCATCGGGATGATGGACAGCGCGAGAAGCATGGCCACGACGTACTCGCTCAGGCTGATGGACTCAAAGCCGAAGGCGTTCGACAGGAAGGGGATATAGATGACCGCGGCCGTGGAAATCAGGGAAAGCAGCATCGCGCCCCAGATGTACAAGTTCTGCGAACCCACGCGGAACACGGACTTATGCAGCGAGCGCATGTTGAACGAATGGAAGATTTCCGCCATCGACAGGGCGAGGAACGCCATGGTCATGCCGTCGGCGCTGTTGGTGATTTCCCATACGCCGGCCTCCATGAAGTGGCCGATGAAGTAGGCGGCCATGGTGATCACAGTCAGCATCACGCCCTGAACGGCCACGGCCGCGCCCATGCCGCCGGCGAAGATGCCCTCGCGGGGATTGCGCGGCGGGCGATCCATCAGGTCGCGTTCGCCGTTTTCCATGCCCAGCGCCAGCGCCGGGAAGCAGTCGGTGATCAGGTTGATCCACAGAAGGTGGACGGGCTTCAGGATCGTGAAGCCCAGCAGCGTGGAGAAGAAGATGGCCAGTACCTCGCTCATGTTGGACGCGAGCAGGAACTGAATGGCCTTGCGGATGTTGTCGTAGATGCGGCGACCCTCGCCGACGGCGTTCACGATGGTGGCGAAGTTGTCGTCGGCCAGCACCATATCGGCGACGTTCTTGGTCACGTCGGTGCCGGTGATGCCCATGCCGATGCCGATATCCGCGTTCTTGATGGACGGCGCGTCGTTCACGCCGTCACCCGTCATGGCGGTGACCTTGCCGCGCTTCTTCCACGCGTTTACGATGCGCACCTTGTGCTCCGGCTGCACGCGGGCGTAGACGGAGTATTTCTCAATTTCGCTGTCCAGCGCGTCGTCGGAGATTTCGTCCAGCTGCGCGCCGGTGATGGCCTGCTCGGGGGAGGTGATGATGCCCAGCTGCATCGCGATGGCCACGGCGGTGTCGCGGTGGTCGCCGGTGATCATGATCGGGCGAATGCCCGCGCGGCGGCATTCCTCAATGGCGGGCTTCACCTCGGGGCGGACGGGGTCGATCATGCCGGTCAGGCCGATATAGGTGAGCGACTGCTCAAGGAAGGCCGGGCTGGTGTTCTCGGGAAGCGCGTCCCATTTGCGCTCGGCGGCGCACAGCACGCGCAGGGCGCGGTCGGCCATATGCTTGTTCTGCGCGAGAATCTCCGCGCGCATGTCCGCCGTCAGGGGCACGCGCTGGCCGTTTACAAGGGCATGGGTGCAGTTCTTCAGCACCTCGTCCGGCGCGCCCTTGGTGTACTGGATGATCGAGCCGTCCGGCAGGCGGTGCAGCGTGGACATCATTTTGCGCATGGAATCGAACGGCGCTTCGCCGACGCGCGGCTGCTCCGCCTTCAGCGCGGGCTTTTTGAGACCGTTGACCGCGGCGTAGTTGACCAGCGCGCATTCGGTGGGCTCGCCGATGGCGGAACCGGTCTCGTCCAGCTCCGCGTCGGAGCACAGCGCCATAGCCGTCGCAAGGCGCGCCGCGTCGTCACCCGCGGTTTCGACAACGGTCATTTTGTTCTGGGTGAGCGTGCCGGTCTTGTCCGAGCAGATGATCTGCGCGCAGCCCAGCGTTTCCACGGCCGTCAGCTTGCGGATGATGGCACTGCGCTTGCTCATGCGAATCACGCCGATGGAAAGCACGATCGTGACCACCGCCGCTAGACCCTCGGGAATCGCGGCCACGGCGAGCGATACGGCCACCATGAAGGAATCGAGCACCGGCTCATGCCGCAGAACGCCCACGGCGAAGATGACCGCGCAGATGCCCACAACCAGATATGTGAGCGTCTTGCTCAGCTGGGAAAGCTTGATCTGAAGCGGTGTCTGGCTCTTTTCGGCCTTGTCCAGCGCGTCGGCGATCTTGCCCATCTCGGTCTGCATGCCCGTCTGCGTGATTACGGCTTTGCCGCGGCCATAGGCGACGGTCGAGCCCATATAGACCATGTTGCTGCGGTCGCCGAGGGGAACGGCGCGGCCGTTTTCCTCCTTCAGGGGCTCCGTCTGCTTGGTCACGGGCACGGATTCGCCGGTCAGCGCCGCTTCCTCCACCTTTAGCGAGGCGGCTTCGATCACGCGCGCGTCGGCGGGTACCGCGTCGCCCGCTTCCAGCAGTATGACGTCGCCGGGCACGAGCGCTTCGCTCGCAACCGTCTGCTGGCGGCCGTCTCGAAGCACCTTGCTGGTGGCGGCGGACATTTCCTGAAGGGAAGCCACGGCCTTTTCGGCCTTGCTTTCCTGAAGCACGTTCAGAACGGCGTTGATGATCACGACGATCAGAATGATGAACACGTCGGCCATCGACTCGCCCTGAAGAACGCTGGTGACGCCGGAAATCAGCGCCGCGGCGAGCAGGATGATGATCATCGGGTCGGCAAGCTGCTGAAGGAAGCGCTTGATCAGGGGCGTTTTGCGACCCTCCTTCAGGCGGTTCCGGCCGTACTGCGCCGCGCGGCGCTGCATCTCGGCGTTCGAGAGACCTTCGAGCGTCGTCTGTGCGTCCGTCAGCGTCTGTGCAATGGTTTTCTCGTAGTCCTTCATCAATTTCGCTCCTTTTTGCGTTGATCGTTCAGGAATAAAAAGAAACTTACCTGCTCTTGTGAACAGATAAGTCTCATCATTTCAAATGAAGTCAGGAAGCGGGGCTTCCGTGATGGTGGCTTCATTACGCTTGCGCGTTGATTACTCCCTCATCGATAACGGAATCATACACGATTTCCGTTCGTTTGTCAACGGCGTTTTTATGACGAATCGGTTAAATGCCGTTATTTTGCGTCCGCGAAGGAAAGGCGGATGGAGCCGGTGGTCGTGTCGGCGTTTAGCGTGCGCGCGCCGCCGTCCAGTGCTTCCGGAAGCGAATTGGAGCCGGTGGACACGGACGAACGAATGGTATAGTCCGCCATCCTGCCCGCGAGCGTGCCCGAGATGCTGCCGGTGGTAGCGCGCAGCGTCAGGCTCTGCGCGTCGACCGCGTCGAGGGCAATGCTGCCGGTGGTCACGCGGGCGTTCAGCGCGTTTGCGGAAACGTCCGTCAGCTTTGCAGAGCCGGTGTTGCCCCTGCGGGCGATCTCGGCGGCGGAGACGTTCGTCATGTAGACGCTGCCGGTGCTCGTTTCGGCAGTGATGCTTTCAGCGACGTTCAGGTTCGAAAGCCGGATCGAGCCCGTGGTCGCTTCCAGCGCCAGCCGGTTCGGCTTCAGGTCGGAAACCGAGATGGAGCCGGTCGAGGTGGACACGCGCAGCTCGCCGTCAAAGTTCGCGGGCAGAGAGAGCACCGCGTCATAGTTGCGCACATTCAGCGAAATGAGGGACTTGCGCGTGGCCTTCAGCGACAGAATACCATCGGCAACGCTGAGATCGTCCTTCTGCGGATTGCGACTGTACCAGCTGAGATGCACGTTCCCGTCCTCGGAGGGCGCGACGGTGATGGAGTCCACGTCGAAGGTCAGGGAGACGCTGCGAACCATGGAAGCGTCGTAATCGCGGCTGAAGAATGTGCGTTCCTCGCCGAAGGAAAGCAGATCGAGGTCGAAGCCGGAGTCGATGGCCGCCGCGGCGCAGCGCGCGACCCAAAGCTCGCAGATACTCATTTCGATTCATTCGGGTTCAGCAGGAAAAGACGAAAGATTCATCGTTGACGGAAACGTCGGTTAAATGTATAATGAAATCAAAACAATACGGGCAAAGGGGAGAAGAGGACAATGAATCCTTTTGTGAACGCGAAACCGATCTGGGTGGACGACGGCGGCGTGGTGAACGTGTACGCGGCGTTTGAAACGAGGTTTGCCGCGGGGGAAAAGCAGACGCTTCTGCGCGTGGCGGCGGAGTCGCACTATGCCATTTATCTGAATGGGGAATACGTGTATGCCTATCAGTATCCGGACGACGAGCGCCTGCGCGTATTTGACGAAATCGACCTGTCGGCGCGCGTGCGGCCGGGCCAAAACGAGCTGACGATTCGCTGCTATTGCGCGAAGAAGGATTCCTTCGTCTACATCCGCGGGCACGCGTATGTGATGTTCGAGGTGTTCGCGGACGGCGAGAGCCGGGCGCACAGCGATCTTGATACGCTCTGCGCGCTGGACGAGCGCTACGCGCGCGGCGACGCGGCGCTGATTTCGCCGCAGCTGGGCTTCACCTTTGACTACGACGCGACGAAGCCGATTGTCATGGGAAGGAACGCCGTGGCGGCGGGGGAGATTCCGCCGTTCACGAGCCGCCCGATTGAACAGTGCGCGATGGGCGAGCGCGTTCCGGGCAGGCTGGTCGCGCAGGGCGTATACTGTGAGCGCGAAGGCGCGAAGAGCCTTGGTCAGCGCATGCAATATGCTTACATGTCCTTCATGGAGCGCCGGGCGCTGGAAGCGGACGGCCTGTTTGCGAGCGACGCGGGCGAGGGCATCTATATGGTGTACGATCTCGGGCGCAACGAGGTCGGCCTGATGGACGTGGAGCTGACGGTGGACGAGGATACCGAGGTGCTGATCGGCTGGGGCGAGCATCTGGACGATCTGCGCGTGCGCAGCTATGTGGGCATTCGCAATTTCTGCGCGCGGTACGTCGCGCCGAAGGGGCGCTCCCGCTTCTTCCATCCCTATCGCCGCATCGGCGGGCGCTATATTCAGCTGTTCGTGCGCGCGCACAGGGTACAGCTTCACTATGCGGGCCTGCGTCCGCTGACGTATCCGCTGCCGCAGGGCGCGCATATGGAGCTTGAGGACGCGCTGCACCAGCGCATTTACGATACCTGCCTGCGAACGCTGGAAATGTGTATGCACGAGCACTATGAGGACTGCCCGTGGCGCGAGCAGGCGCTGTACGCCATGGACAGCCGCAACCAGATGCTGATCGGCTACTATGCCTTTGGCGAATATCGCTTCGCGCAGGCGAGCTTGCGCCTGCTGGGACGCACGCTGCGCCCGGACGGGCTGCTGGAGCTGTGCGCGCCGTCACGGGCGGACGTGAACATTCCGTCCTTCTCGATGATGTACGTCGTGGCGCTGTGGGAGAACCTGTTGTTCTCCGGCGATCGCGCGTTCGCGCGGGAAATGCTGCCCGTGGCCGAAACGATCGTGAAAACGGCGCTTGCGCGCGTCCGCGACGATGGACTTGTGGCGCGCTACGCGGGCAAGTGGAACTTCTACGAGTGGTCGGAGGGGCTGGATGGCCATCTGGAAAAGGGCGTGGACGTGGACGAGGACCGTCTGGAAGCGCCGCTGAGCGCGTTTGTGATTCTCGCGGCGCGCGCGCTGGCGAAGATCGAGCGCGAGTTCGAGCGCGCAGAGGAATCCGATGAGCTGGAACGCAAGGCGGAGCGGATGGCCAAGGCCGCGCACCGGGCGTATTACGACGCAGAGAACGCGCGGTATTTCTCCTTCATGGACGCAAACGGCCGAAGCGGCCTGAGCGAGCTTACGCAGGCGCTGTGCGTCGTCTCCGGCATCTGCCCGGACGGCGAGGTGGCGCGCGTGTGCAAAAGCCTGACGAGCGGCGATCTGGTGCCGGCGACGCTTGCGTACACCGCGTTCAAGTATGACGCGCTGCTTTCCCGCGCGGAGGGCTACGGCGACTGGGTTCGCCGGGACGTTGAGACGCAGTGGGGCAAGATGCTGTTTGCCGGCGCGACGAGCTTCTGGGAGACGATTGACGGCGCCGACGCGTTCGACAACGCGGGCAGCCTGTGCCACGGCTGGTCGGCGGTGCCCGCGTATCTGTATTTCGCCTACGGCCTTGGCGTCGCGCCGGAAAAGCCGGGCTGGGATGGAACCGTTCGCCGTCCGGTGGATGGTATGCCGCGCGTGAAAAGCGCTGCGATTCGGCTGTATGACGGAAGCGTTCGGAACGTATAAGCAGAGAACGCGTATAGAGGGGTGGAGCCTTGCGAAGGAGGGCGGCGAATGAGCGAACCGAGGATTGGACGGATATTGAAGGATTTCGCGCCGGGTGCGGGCAATCCGCGAAACAGCGAGGGCGCGTTTTTGAAGCGGAAGGACGGCACGCTGCTGTTCGTGTTCAGCCGCTTCGTCGGAACCAGCGACCGCGATCATGCCACGGCGAACATTGCCGCGGTGCGTTCGTCCGACGGCGGCGAAACGTGGTCGGAGCCGGAGGATCTGTTTACGAGCGCCGGGCACGAGGCGGTGAACATCATGAGCGTGTCGCTGATGCGCATGCGGAACGGCGACATTGGCTTGTTCTACCTCGTGCGCAAGACGTTTTCGGACATGCGCATGATCCTCCGGCGCTCCGCGGACGAGGGGCGCACATGGAGCGACTTTACCGTGTGCATGCCGCGGCAGGGCTACTTTGTGGTGAACAACGACCGCGCCGTGCGCCTGTCCACGGGGCGCATCGTGCTACCGGCGGCGGAGCACGTGGTAACCCGCGCGCCGGACGGCGGATTGTGCTATTCGCGCGCGCTGAGCACGTTCTTCCTGTCGGACGACGACGGGCGCACGTGGCGGGAAAGCTGCGAGATGGTCACACTGTCCGGCATCGCCTCACCGATCGGCCTGCAGGAGCCGGGCGTAGTGGAGCTGAAAAACGGCATTTTACAGGGCTGGGCGCGCACAGACCTCGGCAGGCAATACCAGTTCAGCTCGCGCGACGGCGGAGACACTTGGTCGCCCGCCGTGCCCTCGCGCTTCTGGTCGCCGATTTCGCCGCTGTCCGTGAAGCGGCTGCCGGACGGAAGGCTGTTTGCCGTGTGGAACCCGATTCCGCTGTACGAAACGCGCGAGGAAGTGGGAAACTGGGGCAGAAGTCCGCTGGTGTACGCGTTCAGCGCGGACGAGGGGCGGAGCTGGACGCCCGCGCGCGCCATTGAGGATGATCCGTTCTGCGGCTACTGCTATACGGCGATTTATGTCGAGGACGATCACGTGCTGCTGGCCTATTGCGCCGGAGACGCGCGCACGGACGGGCAGTGCCTGAACCGGCTGCGGATTGTGCACATCGATCAAGGCGAAATGGTGACAAAATAGGAAACACAAAATTGCAAATCATCCGTTGCAACTTTACATCTACAGCACTATAATAAAGGGCGGCGGGACGATGGCTCCCGCCGTCTGTGTCGGTTGCTTTGGACTGTTTGCGTGGATGGAGGATTCAAATGCGCGGAAAACATGAGATCAATATGACAGAGGGGCCGCTGTGGGGCAAGATTGCCGCATTCACGGTTCCTCTTATGATTACCGGCTTCCTGCAGCTGCTGTATAACGCGGCTGACAACGTGGTCGTCGGCCGTTACGCGGTGGACAAGGAAGCGTCGCTGGCCGCCGTAGGTTCGACGGGCGCGCTGATCAACCTGATCGTCAACCTGTTCATCGGCTTGTCGGTCGGCACCAGCGTCGTCGTCGCGCAGTACAAGGGCGCGCAGAAGGATCGGGAGGTGCATGAAACCGTCCATACGTCCGTGACGATCTCCGTGATCTTCGGCTTTATCCTGATGATCATCGGCCTTACGCTCGCCAAGCCGCTGCTTCAGCTGATGGATTCGCCGGATGATGTAATCGATCTCGCGGCGCTGTACATGCGCATTTACTTCGTCGGCATGCCGGTGAACATGCTGTATAACTTCGGCTCCGCCGTCATGCGCGCGGTCGGCGACACGAAGCGCCCGATGTTCATCCTGATCGTCAGCGGCCTGATCAACGTCGTACTGAACCTGCTGTTCGTCATCGTGTTCCATATGGACGTGGCGGGTGTGGCGCTGGCGACGATCATTTCGCAGGCGGTTTCCGCGGTGGCGGTTGTGATCTGTCTGATGCACAATGACGACTGCACGCGGCTGGAGCTGAAAAAGCTGGGCGTCAACATGAAGCGTGTGAAGGAGCTGGCCGAAAGCGGCATGCCGGCCGGTCTGCAGGGCATGCTGTTCTCCATCTCGAACGTGCTCATCCAGTCCAGCGTGAACTCGTTCAAGTCCACGTTCATGGCGGGCAACGCGGCGGCGGGCAATCTGGAAGGCTTCGTGTACACGATGATGAACACGCTCTATCAGGCGTCGCTGACGTTCTGCGGACAGAACGTGGGCGCGAAGAAGTATCGCCGCGTCGGCAAGATCACGATGATCTGCGCCGTGTACGTGACGGTTCTCGGCCTGGTCATGGGCGTCGGCGTGTACAAAAACGGTCACGCGCTGATTTCTATCTACAATGAGAACGAGGACGTCATTAAGGCCGGTCTGATTCGACTGAGATACGTCTGCCAGCCATATTTCTTCTGCGGCCTGATGGATATGCTGGTCGGCTCGCTGCGCGGAATGGGAAAGTCCGTCATGCCGATGATCGTGTCGCTGTTGGGCGCGTGCGTGCTGCGCGTGGTGTGGATTTACACGATTTTCCGTTTCGATCACCGGCCGGAGGTGCTGTATATTTCCTATCCGATTTCGTGGATTGTCACCGCGGCCGTACACTTTGTGTGCTTCCTCGTGGTGTATAAAAAGCTGCTCGCCAAGGGCATGGCAGAGGGCACGCTCATGGAGTAGTTCGTCCGCATGAAAAACCGGCGCGGTTCCCGTTGTCTGACGGCGACTGCGCCGGTTTTTTATAAGAAAAAGGCCCCGCCGAAGCGGAGCCTTTTGAAAGGGAATGGCTTGGATTAATACATGCCGCCCATTCCGCCGGGAGCCGCGGGCGCGGCCGGGGGATTCTTATCGGGCAGGTCGGTCACCAGAGACTCGGTGGTGAGCACCATGGCGGCGACGGAGGTAGCGTTCTGCAGGGCGCTGCGGGTGACCTTGGTCGGGTCGATGATGCCGCGCTCGATCATGTCGCAGTACTCGTCCTTGGCGGCGTCGTAGCCGAAGCCGACCTTCTTGGAGCTCTTGATCTTCTCGATGGCAACGCTTCCGTCTACGCCGGCGTTGGCGCAGATCTGACGAAGCGGTTCTTCCAGCGCGCGCAGAACGATGTTGGCACCGGTCTTTACGTCGCCGGACAGGGTCTTCATATAATCGGCAACCGCCTTGGAAGCGGACAGCAGCGCGGTTCCGCCGCCGGGCACGATGCCTTCCTCAACGGCGGCACGGGTCGCGGCCAGCGCGTCCTCAATGCGCATCTTGCCTTCCTTCATCTCAACCTCGGTCGCAGCGCCGACGCGGATGACGGCTACGCCGCCAGCCAGCTTCGCCAGACGCTCCTGCAGCTTCTCGCGGTCGTAATCAGAGGTGGTTTCCTCGATCTGGCTGCGGATGGAGTTGATGCGGGCCTTGATTTCGGAGGGATCACCGGCGCCTTCGACGATGACGGTGTTGTCCTTGTCAACCTTGACCTGACGGGCATGGCCCAGCATGTCGACGGTGGCTTCCTTGAGGTCGAGGCCGAGCTCCTCGGTGATGACCTGGCCGCCGGTCAGGATGGCGATATCCTGCAGCATGGCCTTGCGGCGATCGCCGAAGCCGGGCGCCTTGACGGCAACGCAGGTGAACACGCCGCGCAGCTTGTTGAGCACGAGGGTCGCCAGCGCTTCGCCTTCGACGTCCTCAGCGATGATGAGCAGCTTCTTGCCCTGCTGAGCCACGGGCTCGAGGATGGAGATGATCTCCTGGATGTTGGAAATCTTCTTATCGGTGATCAGGATCAGCGGATCGTCCAGAACCGCTTCCATCTTGTCGTTGTCGGTTACCATGTAGGCGGAGGCGTAGCCGCGGTCAAACTGCATGCCCTCGACGACGTCCAGCTCGGTCTTCATGGTCTTGCTCTCTTCAACGGTGATAACGCCGTCCTTGCCGACCTTTTCCATGGCGTCCGCGACCAGCTGGCCGATCTTCTCGTCACCGGAGGAGATGGCGGCAACCTGCGCGATGGCCTGACGGGACTCGATGGGCTTGGAGATCTCAGACAGCTTTTCGACGACGACGTCGGTCGCGCCCAGGATGCCCTTCTTCAGAACCATGGGGTTCGCACCGGCGGCCACGTTCTTGAGGCCTTCCTTGATCAGCTTCTGCGCGAGCAGGGTGGCGGTGGTGGTGCCGTCGCCGGCGATGTCGTTGGTCTTGGTGGCGACTTCCTTCACGAGCTGTGCGCCCATGTTCTCAAAGGGGTCTTCCAGCTCGATGTCCTTGGCGATGGTCACACCGTCGTTGGTGATCAGCGGAGCGCCGTATTTCTTGTCCAGAACCACGTTGCAGCCCTTCGGGCCAAGGGTAATTTTAACGGTATCGGCCAGCGCGTTAATGCCGCTTTCGAGCGCGCGGCGAGCGTCCTCACCATATTTAATCTGCTTTGCCATAATCGTTTCCTCCTGAATTATTCAACAATCGCGAGAATGTCGCTCTGACGAACGATGATATATTCTTCGCCGTCCAGCTTCACTTCGGTTCCGGCGTACTTGGAGTAGAACACCTTCTGACCGGCTTCCACGTACATCTTGATTTCCTTGCCGTCCACGTTTCCGCCGGGGCCGACGGCCAGAACTTCCGCCAGCTGGGGCTTTTCCTTGGAACCGCTGGTCAGCAGAATGCCGCCCTTCGTGGTTTCTTCCGCTTCCATGTTCTTGATAACAACACGATCACCCAAGGGCTTGATCTTCATTGTACTTACCTCCTGAACATTCACTGTTGTTAGCACTCAAGAATACTGAGTGCTAACCGAACGATGATAGTTTATCCATTTTCGGCCAAAAAGGCAATACCCCGGAGGGGAAAAACAGGAAAAATTTGTGTTAATTTTCCCGCGGAACACGGCGCGTGCGCTATAATGGAAGCGAGAGGGGGCGAGGACGTGAACAAATGGGACGACCGATTCATGGAAATGGCCTATCTGATCGCCTCATGGGCGAGTTGCTATAAGGAAAACCGCAAAATCGGCTGCGTGATCGTGAAGAACAAGCGCATCATGACCACGGGCTATAACGGCGCGCCGGCGGGCGTGCGCACGTGCGTGGAGCGCGGCGAGTGCCTGCGCGAAAAGCTGGGCATACCGTCGGGCACGAAGCAGGAAATCTGCTACGCGACCCACGCGGAGCAGAACGCCATCATTCAGGCGGCCAGGCTGGGCGTGTCCATCGACGGCGCGACGCTGTATTGCACGCATCAGCCCTGCGGCATCTGCGCGAAGATGATCGTGAACGCGGGCATCGCGCGCGTGGTCTACAACGAGGGCTATCCGGACGCCTTCGCCGTGGAGATGCTGAACGAGGGCGGCGTGAAGCTGGAAAAATACGACGGCGCGTTCAAGCGCTGAAAGGGAACAAACGAAGACGGCGGGCAGGGGAGATGTCTCCTTTGCTCGCCGTCTGTTCTTTCGAATGATATTTTTCAGATGGCCTTCCGCTGAAGGAAATGGCGCAGCCGGGAGATTACGCCGGTATGCCTGTGGATGGAGAAGGCTTCGGCGGTTTCCAGCGCGCGTGCGTACTCATGGTTGCCGGGGGCCTGCCGAACCGCGATGCGCAGGAACAGAATGGCCTTTTCGTATTCGCGGCGCTCATACAGAAGACGGCCGAACTGATAGTTCCACTCCGCGTCGCGGGTTTCCATGCTGCGCAGGATCTTGCGGGCGCGTGAAAGCTGACCCGCCTCAATGAGAAAACGGACGTCGCCGTATTTCCCTTCGCCGGCCGTCTCGCCGGGCGGAGCCGAATGGGACACGCACGCGTTGTACGCGCGGTTGATATCTATCATTTTCTGCTCGGCCCACGCGCGCTCAGGCCCCTCCGGAAAGCGATCCGGGTGCCATTTGCGAGCCAGCTCGCGGTAGGCCTTGCGAATCTCGGCGTTGGTCGCGGTGTCCGATATGCCGAGAAGCTGACGGTTCTCGTCCAAGTACAGCGCTCCTTAATAAAAATACCATTTTAATTATACCATCTTTGTCAATACTTATGAATCCGAACGCGGGCAAATTCGGGGCGGATCGATGTTAGCAATGGGATATTTCTTGGTTATCGATGGCTCGAAGCGCGTTCGGATGCATAAAACCGGTCAGCGGGGACGATCGTCGCCCATGAAGAACAGCGCGGCGGTGTTCGGGCCGGTGTGGGAGGCGATGATGGTGCCGATGTCGCAGATGCGGATGTCGTCGGCCTTCAGGTTCGGGAAGGCCTGAACCACCGCGTCGCGCAGCGCGTGCGCCGTTCCAAGGCAATCCGAATGGCAGATGAAGCACTTGCCCTGATAGCTCTCGCCGCCCTCGGCGTGTGCGCGCATGACGTTTACCGCTTCGCGGATGGCGTTCTTCTGGCCGCGCGTCTTTCCGTAGGCGATGATGCGGCCGTCGTAATTCAGGTGCATCAGCGGGCAGAGGTTCAGAATCGTGCCGATGGTGGCCGCCGCGCCTGAAACGCGCCCGCCGCGGCGGTAATAGGAAAGATCGGTGGAGAAGAACTGGTGGTGAATCCGGTGCGAGTGGGCGAGCACCCACGCTTCGACCGTCTCCATGCTTTCGCCGCGGTCGCGCAGGTCGGCGGCGTCGTCCACCAGCATGCCGTAGCCGGAGGAGGAGCAGGTGGAGTCGATGACGACGAGACGGCGGTTCGGATACTTCTCGCGCAGCGCCTGCGCGGCTTCCTGCGCGCGCTCGACGGACTTCGTCATGCCGGAGCCAAAGGCAATGTGCAGCACGTCGCCCTGCGCGAGAAGCGACTCGAGGAAGCTCATATAATCGTAGGTATTCAACTGAGATGTAGAGGGAAGCGCGCCCTGCGCAATGCGGGCGTAGAACTTCGTCAGTCCCTCGGGGTCGCGTCCCATGTCGTCCACGTAGTCCTGACCGTTTACGGTGTAATGGTAGAAGAGCACCGGAATGCCGCGGCCTTCAATGTAGGAATAGGGCAGGTCGACCGTGGATTCACAGGAGAGAATAAACGTCTGAGCCATAGCGGAACACCTCGCAAATATGAATCTAATATGCTATATTAGAATAACACATAAATTGAGCCATGTCAAGTAATTCCATAAATGGCATTGAAGACGAACAAATTTATCATTTTCTTCCGAAAGCGGTGCGTGACGGCGGATTCGCGTGCGCGTATAATCCCATCATTCCGGGAGAAAGAGGGATTCCTATGGGAAACGCGCATGAATATCTGATGCCGGACTATTATCCGGATTTTCATTGCAAGACCGGCATGTGCCGCGCGGCCTGCTGCGTCGGCTGGAATGTGTCCCTGTCCATGCAGGACTATTTCCGCCTGCTGGGCGTGGAATGCCGAAAGCACGTGCGGGAGAAGCTGGACTGCGCGCTGCACGTGAAGCGCTATCCGACCGAGGATTCCTATGCGGAGCTTGTGCATCGGTATGATGGAAACTGTCCGCTGCGCATGGAAAACGGCCTGTGCGCCATTCATGCCGAGGCGGGCGAACAGGCGCTGCCTGCGATCTGCCGCCTGTATCCGCGCGCCATTCGCGCCGAGGGAGACTTTGAATGCTCCTGCGCCGCCAGCTGCGAGCGCGTGGTGGAAATGCTTCTGGATTCCGGACGGCCGGTGCGCTTTGAGCGCCGGAGCCTTGCGCAGGACGTGCCGGAGAGCGCGGGGCGCAGCGTGTTTTTTGAGACGGTACCGCGCGAACAGGAAATTCGCATGAAGCTGATCGGCGTGATGCAGGATCAGACGCGCTCGCTGACGCATCGCCTTCTGCGTATGGAGCGGGCGCTGGACATTCTGGCCGCCGACTGGAAGGCGGGACGCATCGACGAATTTCTCGCGCGCAGCGAGGACGAGCTGGCGGAATTTGAAGCGATGGAGGTGCGCGAGGAGCATCTTCTGAACGGTCTTCAGTGCGTGAAGGAGATCATCGAGCAGACGACGGAGAACAGCCCGAGCCTGCACGACTACGCGGAAAAGTGTCTGGCGCTGTTTGAGGGCGCGGAGAACCCGTTGGAAAGCTATCGCCTCGCGAACGCGCACTTTGAAGCGATCTTCCCGAACTGGGAGCAGGGCTACGAGAATCTGCTGGTCAATCACATGTTCTTCTCGCGCTATCCGTTTGCCGACATGGGCGGCGGGCTGCGCGGCGAATTTGTGGCGCTGTGCGCCGTGTACACGATGATGCGCTTCTTCGGCGTGTGCTGGATGGCGGATAAGGAGGATGAGGCCGCGCTGGTGGACGTGTTCGCGGCGCTGTTCCGTCTGATCGATCACACGCGCTTCCATCGCCGCGCGGAGCGCATCCTGACGGAGATCGGCTGCGACACGCCCGAGCGCCTGCAGGAGATTATGAATCTCTAAATACCTGATAATTCGCATTGAATTTACCTGACAGGCTCGAAACGGCGGAGAAAGGCGTGTATAATAGCGGGCAAGTCCAGGGCGGCGCCGCACAGCCGGACGATCATGCAGATTCTTTGATTTTTATCTGAAAAATCCTTGAAATTTACATCTGAGCCGGATGAGAAATTCGTTCATCGAACAGATGGCTGCGCGGCGCGGCTACAGAGGAATGGGGGATTTGTATGACGAAAAGGGAACGCTCCACGTACAGGCTGGTATTTACCGCGCTGATGGCGGCGCTGGCGTACGTTTGCACGCTGATCCGCTTTCCGCTGCTTCAGTCGAGGGTGCACCTTGGCAATGCGGCGGGCATTTTAGCGGGTCTGATTCTTTCGCCGCTGGACGCGGGGCTCGCGTCCGGTCTGGGCGCGGGTCTGTATGACGCGACCCTCGGCGGCTATGACGCGCTGGGCTGCGTGATTACGTTTGCTTCCAAGTTTGCTTCCGCGTTCATCTGCGCCATCCTGTTCAGGCGCGCGAAGGAAGCGGCGGCGGGCAAAAAGCTGGGCGCTGCGTATCTGTCCTGCGCGATCGGCTCGCTTTCGTATGTGTTCCTCTATATGCTCAAGACGTTCATCATGAAGCAGGCCGTGGACGGACTGGCGCTGGACGCGGTGTTCGTCGTGATGCTTCAGAAGCTCCCTGCGTCTCTGATCAACGCGGGCTTTGCCACACTGGCCGCGCCGCCGCTGTACTTCGCGCTGTCTCCGGCGCTCGACCGGATGGGTATTTCGGCGAAGCTCAAGTAAAGTCGGTATCGTCCATGTCCGGCATGGAAAGCGTCTGTTCGATCACGCTCCACGAAAAGCCGCGCCTTGCCAGCGCCTGCGAAAGCTTCGCGTGCGCCTCGCGCGGGTCGCGTCCCTCATAGCGGGGAGCGAGCTTTTTCGCCACGGCCGCGGCCGCTGCGAGCTGGTCTTCATCGGAAATGGTTTCAAGCGCGTCCTCGACGTCCGATTCCCGGATGCCGCGGGCGCGCAGCTTTCGTTTCAGGGCGTAAATGCCGGTCTTTCCGGCGGAAGCGAATTCGGCGGCGCGCAGGGCGATTTCCCGGTCGTCGATCAGGCGCGTCTCGCGCAGGCGTTCCAGCACCGCGGAAACGCAGTCCGGCAGGAAGCCCTTTGCCAGCAGCTTCTTTTCGATTTCGCGCTCCGTGCGCGCGGAGTAATCCAGAATGGACAGCGCCGCGTCGAAGCTGTCTTTGAACTGATGCGCGCACACGCGGCCGGCGTAGGCGTCCGTATCGACCTCGTCTCCGACCTGCACGGGGCAGGCGGCAAGGTCACTTTTGCGGACGGTCAGCTGGGTGCGGTCGTCAAAAAGCAGGGTCGCGCGCGTGCGATTTACCGAAATTTCCGTGAGTATTGGCATGTTCACGTCACCTCACGTTATATTTTATGGAAAATGTGGCGCGATTGCAAGCGTATTTCTTGACGGCAAAACGGGATTTGTGTTATTATATACGAAGACTTCATGCTCAAGGGGGCTTTCCGATGTCAGGACACAATAAATGGTCGACCATAAAGCACAAAAAGGAGAAGACGGACGCTGCGAGAGGCAAAATCTTTACGAAGATTGGCCGTGAAATCGCCATCGCCGTGCGCGAGGGCGGCAGCGCCGATCCCAACGTCAACAGCAAGCTGAAGGACGTCGTGGCCAAGGCGAAGGCCAACAACATGCCCAACGAAAACATCATGCGCTCCATCAAGAAGGCGGCGGGTGAAGGCGAAGGCAACAACTACAAAGAGGTTACCTACGAAGGCTACGCGCCCGGCGGCATCGCCGTGATCGTGGAGGTCGTAACCGACAACCTCAACCGCACAGCCAGCGAAGTGCGCCACATCTTTGACAAGTGCGGCGGTTCTCTCGGAAGCTCCGGCTGCGTATCCTATAAGTTCACCCGCAAGGGCGTAATCGAAATCGACAACAGTAAGGGTCTGGACGAGGACGAGCTGATGATGCTCGCCATGGACGCCGGCGCGGACGACGTGGAAGCGGGCGACGAGAGCGCGGTCATCTACACCGACCCCAACGACCTGAGCGCGGTGCGCGACAGCCTGGAAAAGGCGGGCTGCACCTTCCTCTCCGTCGAGCGCGCCATGGTTCCCAACATGACCACGGAGATCAGCGATCCCGAGATGGCCGAAAAGATTACCCGCCTGATCGACTGGCTGGACGACTACGACGATACGCAGAACGTGTATCACGACGCCGACCTGCCCGAGACCGAGGAAGAGGAATAAATCCGCCGCATCCCATCGCCGCTTCGCGGATTGCCGCGGGGCGGCTTTTCATGAAGCGGATGGAGCAGGCGAGAAGGAAGCGCGTGAATCGATGAAGAACTGTCCGATCGGTGTGTTCGATTCCGGAATCGGCGGAATCAGCGTGCTCAGAAACATGCGCGCCGACCTGCCGCGCGAGGATTTCATTTATTTTGGCGACGATAAAAACGCGCCGTACGGCACGCGCCCGGAGCCGGAAATCCTGCGCCTTGCGGAGGCGGACGCGGATTTTCTTCTGAAAAAGAACGTGAAGGCGATTGTGATTGCCTGTAACACCGCCACCTCGGCCGCCGCTGCGGCGCTGCGCGGGAAGCTGTCCATTCCGGTGATCGGCATGGAGCCCGCGCTGAAGCCCGCGTCGCTCTTTCGAAAGGACGGCATGATCGCCGTGCTGGCGACCAGCGCGACGCTCAGGCAGGAAAAGTTCCGCCATCTGATGGAACGCTACGGCGAATACGCCGTGCCCGTGCCGTGCCCGGGGCTGATGGACTATGTGGAGCGCGGCGTGACCGAAGGTGCGGAGCTGGACGCGTTTCTCCAGAAGGTGCTCGCGCCGTTCCGGGATTACCGGTTCGACGCGGCGGTGCTGGGCTGCACGCACTATGTGTTTCTGAAGGACGCGATTCAGAAGGCCATGCCCGGCGTTCGCCTGTTTGACGGCAACGAGGGCACCAGCCACCAGCTTCGGCGCGTGCTTTCGGAGCGCGGCTGGCTGAAGGAAGAAGGCGAGGGTGGCGTTCAGCTGTTCTCCTCGGCGGAAAATCCGGCGCTGATCCGCCTGATGGAGCGTCTTCTGGCCACAAAGCCATGAGAAAACGGCAGGAAATCCGTTAAATATGAGAGCGAGTAGAAAAAACTCTTTTCAAATTTAACCGAATATGTTACAATACAAGATAGCGTATTGTGTGGGCGTTATGCGCACATGATCTTTTGATCGGAAAAGACAGGGGGAAAGACTGAATGAAGGATTATCAGGCTAAAAACATCCGCAATATCGCCGTGCTGGGACACGGCGGCGAAGGCAAGACCACGCTGGTCGAAGCTCTTCTTTACACGACTGGCGTCGTTGATCGTCAGGGCCGCGTAGAAAACGGCACCGCGACGACCGACTACGATCCGGAGGAGATTCGCCGTCAGATTTCCATTTCTGCGGCGCTGGCGCCCCTGGAGTATAAGGACACCAAAATCAACCTCGTCGACATTCCCGGCTACTTCGATTTTGCCGGCGAAATGATGGGCCCGCTGCGCGTGTGCGAAGGCGCGCTGATCACCGTGGGCGCGGTCGGCGGTCTGGACGTCGGCGCGGAGAAGGCCTGGACGCAGTGCGACAAGTCTCACACGCCCCGCATGATCGTCATCAACAACATGAGCCGTGAAAACGCCAACTTCGAAAAGGCGCTGGCCACCATCACCGACAAGTACGGCAGCCACATTGCGCCCATCGAGGTTCCGATTGTGGAAAAGGGTCAGTTCACCGGCGTTGTGTGCGTGCTTGAAAACAAGGCGTTCACCGGCGAAGGCAAGACCCTGAAGGAGATCCCGATTCCGGATTTCGTGTCCGGTGAAGTGGAATCCGCCCGTGAAGCCATCATGGAAGCGGCCGCCGGTGCGGACGAAGAACTGATGGAGAAGTATTTCGAAGAGATGGAGCTCTCTCCCGAGGATACTATGCGCGGTCTGCGCAAGGGCATCATGGACGGCTCCGTCGTTCCGGTCGTGTGCTGCGATTCCCTGACCCGCGTGGGTCTGGGCAAGCTGCTGGACAACATCGTCGACCTGCTGCCGTCCCCGGCGGACAGGGAGATCGAGGGCGTGAACCCGAAGTCCGGCGAAAAAGAAGTTCGCGTCTGCAGGGACGGCGAGCCCTTCTCCGCGCAGGTCTTCAAGACGCTGGCTGACCCGTTCGTCGGCAAGCTGAGCCTGCTCAAAATCAATTCCGGCGTGCTCACCAGCGACACCATGCTGTACAATGCCAATGCCGAGAAGACCGAGAAGCCCGGCACCGTGTACTTCATGCTCGGCAAGAAGACCACGGCTACCACCAAGGTCGTCGCGGGTGACATCTGCGCGCTGGCCAAGCTGGCCTCCGTCGCCACCGGCAACACCCTGTGCGACCCGGCCAAGCCCATCAAGTTCCCCGAGATCGAGTTCCCGGCTCCCTGCATCTCCATGGCCGTGTACGCCAAGAAGGCGGGCGAGGAAGACAAGATCTTCTCGGGTCTGGCGCGTCTGATGGAAGAAGACCCGACCATCACCGTCACCAAGGACGCGGAAACCACCGAATCCCTGATCAGCGGTCTGGGCGAGACCCACATCGACGTGGTCGCCAAGAAGCTGCAGAGCAAGTTCGGCGTAGAGTGCATTCTGCAGGATCCCAAGATCCCGTACCGTGAGACCATCCGCAAGAAGATCGACGTTCGCGGCCGCCATAAGAAGCAGTCCGGCGGACACGGCCAGTTCGGCGACGTCGTTATCGAGTTCCGCCCGAACGACGATCCCACCAACACCGACTTCATCTTTGAAGACGCGGTTGTCGGCGGCGTCGTACCGCGCAACTTCATCCCGGCCGTTGAAAAGGGTCTGCGCGACAACATCAAGAAGGGCGTTCTCGCCGGATTCCCGGTGGTCGGCCTGACCGCGAAGCTGCACGACGGTTCCTATCACCCGGTCGACTCCTCTGAAATGGCGTTCAAGACGGCTGCCCGTCTGGCGTTCAAGCAGCTGGATCAGGCCAGCCCCGTGCTGCTCGAGCCCATCTATCACGTGGAAGTCATGATTCCCGACGAGTACATGGGCGACATCATCGGCGACATCAACAAGCGCCGCGGCCGCATCATGGGCATGGATCAGGTGGACGGCCAGCAGTGCGTGACGGCTGAGGTTCCGCAGAGCGAAATGTTCAAGTACGCGACCGACCTCCGCTCCCTCACCCAGTCCCGCGGCTCCTTCACCATGAGATTTGAGCGCTACGAGGAAGTTCCCGCGACGGACGCCAAGAAGATCATCGAGTCCGCCAAGAAGGAAGAGGAAGAAGAGGAATAATTCCCTGCATTCCCAAGAGGGAGACGCGAAACGGCGTCTCCCTCTTCTGCATATTCCGCGCGTTCGGGCATAGAAAGTTGCGGGAGGTGGGCAGATGGAGAGGGGAGCGCTGCTGGTGATCCGGGGAGCGGAGGAAAGGCCGGGCGACCGATACGGCGAGGCGGCGGACGTGTTTCAGCGGATGCGGAGACGGAATGAAAGGCTGACGCTGTTTGGCGAGGGCGACGGCTGCGCGGTCGTGCTGATGCTCGCGCAGCGCTTTGCGCCGGACGCGCTGTGGCTGTATCCCTGCGGCGGGACGGACGCGGACGCGTTCTTCCGCGCGCTGGGCGCGTGCGGTGGAAATCTGTTCGCCGTCTGCGCGCCGATCGACGTGTTCCTTCCGGAGGACATGGAGGAGGGAATCGAGCGGAGAATTCTGCGCGCGCTGCGCCGGACGAAGGCGGGAAGGATTGAGATTCAGACGCTGAAGCCGGGCATAAAGGCGGGAAATCTGATCAAAAATGCGGCGAATCGGTTTCGGGAGATAAAAACCCTTGCGTGAAAGCCGAAAATGTGTATAATAAGTAAGGTACCGCCGCACAATTTGGCAGCGCGTCGGGAGAAGTCTTTTCCGCCATCTGCGGCATGAAAATTTCTCGATTTACCTCCAGTAAACCTTCGAAATTTTCATTTGCCTCTGACGAAAAATCCATTCGCCGGCCGACCACCTCATTTGCGCAGCGTTGCCTTAGAAGCGAGTTTGCGCCGAAGGCGCTAAGTGGAGGAAGATACGAATGCGTTCAAGAACCATGAAACTGTTGTCCCTTGCCCTGGCCGTCTGCCTGCTTCTGTGCGGCTGCAACCTGATCCGCACCGACCCGGAATACGTGAAGCAGCAGGAAGCCGAAAAGGCCGCGGCGGAACAGGCCGCGTATGAAGCCGATATGGCTACGGTTCTGGCCACGTACTATGGCGACAGAGTCGTTACCAAGGGCGACGCGGTGGACACCTATAACGAGCAGATGGACATGTATTCCAGCTATGTCACCTACATGAACTACATGGCCAGCATGTTCGGTATCAGCGAATCGCAGAGCATCACGGCGGAGGACGCTGCCCGCGTGCGCGACAACGTGGTGAAGGAAATCGTCAAGACCCGCGTGCTCGATCAGAAGATGCTCGATCTGGGCTTTGCAGCCTTCACCGAGGAAGAGCTGGCCGCCATTCAGACCGACGCGACTAACGAGTACAACACCTACGTTGAAAACGCCGAGAGCAACGGCTCTTCCCACGACGACGCCGTGGCCATCCTGAAGACATCCGGCATTTCCGAGGACACGGTTTACAGCGCCGTGTACGGCGACCGCGTGAAGGAGCGCCTGGAAAGCGTCGTCAACAAGGACACGGCCGTCACGGAAGAGGAAATCAAGGCTGAGTACGACAAGCTGAGCGAGGAAGCGAAGACTGCGTACACCGACAAGCCGGCCAGTCTGGAAAGCGTCGGCAATAAGAACCAGACGATCTACTACATGCCGGAGGGCTATCGCTACATCAAGCATGTGTTCCTGAAGCCGGAGGACGCGGTGATGAAGGCCTACACCGAAGCGCAGAGCGCCGTCTCCGCACTGGAAAAGGAGGCCAGCGACCTCGAAAAGCAGATTGCCGAGCAGCGGGAAGCGACGGCGGCTGAAGCCACGTCTTCCGACGCGGCGGCACAGACGCTGAACGATCAGCTGACCGCGAAGCAGGCTGAGCTGGCTGCGAAGCAGACCGAGCTGGAAGCGAGCGAGCAGGCCGTGTGGGCCAACGTACAGGAGAAGCTCGATGAGGTGACCGCCGGAATCGAGGCCGGAACGCCGATTGACGAGCTGATCGAGAAGTATTCCGACGATCCCGGCTCCAAGCAGGACGGCATCCGCGAGCGCGGCTATCTGGTGTACGAGACCTCCACGACGTGGGATTCCGCGTTCCTGCGGGAATCGGTGGCGCTGGAAAACGTGGGCGAGTATTCCGCGCCGTTCCTCAGCTCCATGGGCGTGCACATTGTGAAGTATGAGTCCAAGCCGGAAGCAGGCGTGGTTCCGTTTGAAAATGTGAAGGACGCCGCTGCGAAGGCCGCGCTGGACGAGAAGAAGGAAACCGTCTACAACGCGCAGGTGGAAGCCTGGGTGGAAGAGGCGAAGCCGGAGTATTCCTTCGAAAACTGGGTAATCAAATAAGCCGGGAACGGGCGGAGCCGTCGTATCGCTAAGGGTACGGCGGCTCTTTCTGTCTATTTTGGCCGTAAAAATGTAAAACTTTGTATTTTTGCAGGAAATGAGACACATTTGTGGTATATATCCCGTGAAATGGATATACTGAAAGGTGCTTCGGCATGGATGGTTTTTCCGCGGGAAGGATTTCCTGCGTGAAAATTGTCGAAAGTCGAAGAACAGGCAGGAAAAAAGATTGCGAATCGCGAATAAGAAGCAAACAGGAAACGACCGGAACAATAAAGGGTGAAGGTGAACTATGTCCTCAAGGCTTCCTTCCGCATGGCTGGATGAGCTTCGTTCCCATGTGAGCATCGAAGAGATCGTCGGCGAGCGCGTGCAGCTGAAGCGAAAAGGCAGATACCTGTGGGCCTGTTGCCCTTTCCATAACGAAAAGACGCCGTCCTTCAAGGTGGACACCGACAGTCAGATGTTTTACTGCTTTGGTTGCCACAAGGGCGGCAATGTCATAGGATTCGTTATGGAGTACGATCACCTGGAATTCATGGAGGCGGTGGAGCTTCTGGCCGACCGGGCGCACATGCCTATGCCGGACAGGCTGGAATCGACCGTCACGGAGGACAGAAACCGGCAGCTGCGCGAGAAGATTTATGAAGCGAACCTGCTGGCCGCGCGGTTCTTCCATCAGCTGATCTGGAAGCCCGAGGGGAGCATGGCGCTCAAGTATCTGTACTCCCGCGGTCTGACGGACAGCGACATTCGCCGCTTCGGCCTTGGCGCGTCGCCGCACGGCGGCGATACGCTGTATCGCGCGCTGAAGGAGGCCGGGTTCGACGACGAGGTGATCGACGCGGCGTGGCTCTGCGGCCAGAGGGACGGGCGCAGGTACGATATGTTCCGCGAGCGCGTCATCTTTCCCATCCTGAACCCGCAGGGAAAGGTGCTCGGCTTTGGCGGGCGCATCATGGGCGACGGCAATCCCAAGTACCTGAACACGTCGGACACGCCGGTGTTCAACAAGCGAAACGGTCTCTACGCGCTGAACTTCGCCCGTAAGGAGCATGGGCTCAAGCGACTGGTGCTCGTGGAAGGGTATATGGACACGGTGTCGCTTTTGAAGTACGGCATCCCGGGCGTCGTCGCCACGCTCGGCACGGCGCTGACAGAGGAACAGGCGCGGCTGATGAAGCGCTACGCGCCGGAGGTCTGGATCAGCTACGACGGCGACGGCGCGGGGCGCAAGGCGGCGCTACGCGCGCTGGATATTCTGGGAGCGCAGGGCGTACCGGCGCGCGTGATCGACTACCCGGGCGGTATGGATCCGGACGAGTTCGTTCGCGCCAACGGTGCGGAGGCGTGGAATGGGCTCAAGAAGATCGAACCGGCGGAGTATCGCATGATCCGCGCGCGCGACGGCATGGACATCACCGTGCAGGAGGATCGCACGCAGTACACGATTCGCTGCTGCGAGATCCTGCGAAGCGTGCAAAACCCGGTGGAACTGGAAAACTACCTTCAGAAGCTGGCGCACGACACCGGCTATTCGCGGGACGTGCTGCTGCGGCAGATCGGGCAGTCCGCACCGCCAAAGGCCGAGGAAGCGCCAAGGCCGCGCACGCCCGCCATCGCGCCGGAAAAACGCTCGGAATTACAGCTTGCGCAGATGCAGCTGATCGCGCTTCTGAACAGCGGAATGATTCCGGCCGACATGCTGATGAAGGACGATTTTGACAGCGGGCTGTATGCCGATATGTTCGAATATCTGTCTTCCGGAATGAAGGCGAGGGATTTTATCGGCGAAATTCCGGAGGAACAGTCAAGGGAAGCGCTGGAAGCGATTAACTTCGAGCCGCTGCCCGAAAATAAGGAAAAGGCGATGAGTCTGGCCGAGGAGCTGCTGCACCGAATCCGCCAGATTCGAATCAACCAACAGATAAATCTGTACGCCGCGCGGGCCAAAACGGCCGACGCGGAAGAGAGAAAGCGGCTGAACCAGCAGATTCAAGCGCTGCTCGCGAAGCTCGATTAGCGTCGACCCCCGAAAGGAGTGCCCTGAGAATGAAAAACGAGAATGCGGAAATGATCTCCAATCGCGTCCGGGAACTGATTGAAGCCGGAAAACAGAAAGGCGCGCTGACGATCAAGGAAATTATCGAACAGTTTGCCGATTGCGAGATGGAGCCCGATCAGTTCGATAAGATTCTCGACACGCTGTCGGAACTGAACATCGAAATTATCAAGGAAAACACCGTCAGCGAAGCCGATCCCGCGCCTGTGCCGGACGACCGTCTCGACGACCTGACGCCGCCCGAGGGCATCTCCATCGACGATCCCGTGCGCATGTATCTGAAGGAAATCGGCAAGGTTCCGCTGCTTACGGCGGACGAGGAAATCGAGCTTGCCAAGCGCATGGAGGAGGGCGACGTGGACGCGAAGCATCGCCTGTGCGAGGCGAACCTGCGACTGGTCGTGTCCATCGCCAAGCGCTATGTGGGCCGCGGCATGCTGTTCCTGGATCTGATTCAGGAGGGCAATCTGGGTCTGATCAAGGCCGTGGACAAGTTTGATTATCGCAAGGGCTATAAGTTTTCCACGTATGCCACGTGGTGGATTCGTCAGGCCATCACCCGCGCCATCGCGGATCAGGCGCGCACGATTCGCATTCCCGTGCACATGGTGGAAACGATCAACAAGCTGATTCGCGTGTCCCGCCAGCTTCTGCAGGAATACGGCCGCGAGCCGCTGCCGGAGGAAATCGCCGAGGAAATGGGCATTTCCGAGGACAAGGTGCGCGAGATCATCAAGATCGCGCAGGAGCCGGTTTCGCTGGAAACGCCAATCGGCGAGGAAGAGGACAGCCATCTGGGCGACTTCCTGCCGGACGAGGACGCGCCCGCGCCCGCCGAGGCCGCCGCGTTCACGCTTCTCAAGGAGCAGCTGATGAGTGTGCTTTCCACGCTGACGCCCAGAGAGGAAATGGTTCTGAAGCTTCGCTTCGGCCTTGAGGACGGCCGTCAGCGCACGCTGGAAGAGGTAGGCAAGGAGTTCAAGGTGACGCGCGAGCGCATTCGCCAGATCGAAGCCAAGGCGCTGCGCAAGCTGCGCCATCCCAGCCGCTCCCGCAAGCTGAAGGATTCTCTGGACTGAGAAACGACTCGGAAGGAACCGAAATGCCGGCGCAATGGACGACGGCATTTCTTTATTACGGAGGAAAACGCATGCCGCTGACGGATGAAAGGCTTTCGGAGATGATCAGGATGCTGCCGAAATGCGGAATCGTGGCCGACATCGGCACCGACCACGGCCGACTGGGCGCACAGCTGCTGCTCACGGGCAAGTGCGGGAAGGTCTGGTTTTCGGATATTTCCGCGCCGTCGCTGGAAAAGGCGAGAGGACTGATTGCGCGGCGGGGGCTTCAGGAAAGGGCGGAGTTTTTCGTGGGCGACGGTGCGCGGGCGCTTCCCGGCGCGCCGGACGCGGCGGTGATCGCCGGTATGGGCGGCGAGACGATCGCGGGCATCCTGCGGGGCGCGGGCGAACGGCTTGCAGACAGCGTGCTTGTGCTGGAGCCGAACGTCGGTGCGGAACTGGTGCGGCGCGCGCTGATGCAAACGGGGCGGCGCATCACGGATGAACGCGTCGTGCGCGCGGCACGGCGGCGCTATGTATTGATCCGCGCGGAAAAGGGCGAAGCGGCCTACACGGAGCGCGACTTGATTGTGGGGCCGGTGCTGCGGAAGGAGCCGAGCGAAGCGTTCCGCGAATACGCGGCGTTCCGTCTGCGCATCGCTCAAAAGGCGCTGGCGGGCGCGGAGAAGAGCGGCCATTCCGAAAAGGACGCGCTTCTGACTGAGATGGAGTATTGGAGGGAGATTGTCGAATGCTGAAGGTGAAGGATGTATACGGCTGGGTTGACGAAATCGCGCCGTTTGATAAGGCAGAGAGCTGGGATAACGTGGGCCTGCTCTGCGGTAGCATGGAAAACGAGGTGCAGGCGATCTTCTGCGCGCTGGAACTGAACGATGAGGTGCTCGACGCGGCGCTTGAAAAGGGCTGCAGCCTGATCGTGACGCATCATCCGATTCTGTTCGGCGGGCGGAAAAACCTCTGCGAGGACACGGCGGAGGGGCGGCTTCTATGCCGGCTGGTGCGCGCGCATATGAACCTGATTGCCGCGCATACGAATTATGATGTGGCTGCGGGCGGCGTGAACGACTGCCTTGCCGAAGCGCTGGGGCTTACGAACGTCCAGTGCGTGGACGGTGATGAGGAAGCGATTCTGCGCATCGGCGACGTGGAGCCGATGACGGCGGCGGCGTTCGCGGCGCGCGCGACCGAGCGGCTGGGCGACGTGGTACGCGTATACGGCGACCGCCAGAAGACGGTGCGGCGCGTGGCGCTGGTCGGCGGCGCGGGCGGGGAATACGCGCAGACGGCGCTGAAGGCGGGCGCGGATGTGTACGTGACCGGCGAGATGCGCTATCACGACGCGGTGTCGCTGGCGGCCGAGGGTCTGGTGACCATGCAGGCTGGGCACGATTCCACCGAACAAATTGCCGTGAAACCGCTGAGAAACGGTTTACAAATGAGAGCAAATGCGTTACAATATAATGTGAAAGTGTATGCAAACGATTTGGGGGTAGAAGAATGAATCTGGACGCGCTTTGGAATTACATGCAATTTGATCTTGAGGCGGATAAGTTCGGCAGCGATATGAGGCAGTCGCCGAAGCGTCAGCTGTTGCTCAAGGATCGCAATTTCCTGAAGGAGCAGCAGACGAACATCGTCAAAATCGAAAACGACGTTTCCACCATGAACGATCGCATGGAAGCGATTCGCGACGAGGTGGAAAGGCTGAACAAGCTTCTCGCCGAGCAGCGCGCCCGTCTGGAATCCGAGCCGCCCAAGACCGCGGAAGAAATCGAGGAGCGCGTGACGGCGATTGAGAAGGTGCTCGAGTCGATGAAGCACTACGAGCAGGAGCTCTCCAAAATGCGCAAGGACGCGGACGCGCGCGACCGTCAGCAGAAGGAGATTCGCGTACGCGCCGCCAAGACCAAGGCGGAGTACGACGCGGTGAAGCTCGAATACGACAAGGAGTACGCCGACGACACGGTGAAGCTCAAGAACCTGCGCGCCCGCGCGGAGGCGGAGGAGAAGAAAACTGACCCGGCCGACCTTGAAAAGTATAAGTCCATCAAGGCACATGTCACGCCGCCGATGGCGAAAATGATGAACAACCAGTGCAGCGGCTGCTTCATGGCGCTGCCGCTGGGCACGCTGAGAGACCTGAAGTCCGGCGAGCATATGGTGACGTGCGACAACTGCGGACGCATCCTGTACGCGAAGGACGAATAAACGCTCTCCAGAGAAACGCGCGGCAGGCGGGAGAAAAATCCTCTTCGCCTGCCGCCTTTAAATGCGAGAAATTTCCTGCGGAAGGCTTGACATTCGGCGCTATCCGTGCTATTTTGGCACTGGTGGATTTGACTTTGTGTAGATACGGAGGTAATGGATTTTGAAACCGTTTATGAACGAGGATTTCCTTCTCACCACCGATACGGCGAAAAAGCTGTATCACGAGTATGCCGAGAAAATGCCCATCATTGATTATCATTGCCACCTGAGCCCGCGTGAAATTGCGGAAAATATTCAGTTTAAAAACATTACCGAGCTCTTCCTTGGCGGCGACCACTACAAGTGGCGCTACATGCGCGCCATGGGCGTGGACGAGCGCCTGATTCGCGGGGACGGAGACGACTATGAGAAGTTCCTGGCCTACGCCAAGTGCATTTCCATGGCTATCGGGAACCCGCTGTATCACTGGACGCACCTGGAGCTGAAGCGCGTTTTCGGCATCGAAGAGCCGCTGAACGAGCGCACGGCTCCGGCCATCTGGGAAAACGCGAACGCCATGCTGGCCACCGAGGAATTCCGCGCGCGCCGGCTGATTGAAAAGTTCAACGTGAAGGTCGTGTGCACGACCGACGATCCGGCGAGCAATCTGGAATATCACGAGCAGATTGCCAAGGATCCCACCTTCAAGGTGAAGGTTCTGCCCGCGTTCCGTCCCGACGCGGCGATTAAAATCGGCATGCCGGCGTACAAGGGCTATATCGAGACCCTGTCCGAGGTCAGCGGCGTGAAGATCGAGTGCGCCGAGGACGTTGTGAAGGCGCTGACGCAGCGCGCGAAGTTCTTCGACGAGCACGGCTGCCGCGCGTCCGATCACGGTCTGGACACCGTGCCCTATGAGCCGATCGACATGGCGAAGGTCAACGAGGCGTTCGCGCTGGCGATGAAGGGCGAGAAGCCCTGCGACGCGCTCATCGACGTGTACCGCACGTACATCCTCGTGTCCATGGGCCGCGTGTACAAGGAGCTGGGCTGGGCGCAGCAGTATCATGTGAACGCGCAGCGCAACAACAACGCGAACGCCTACGAAAAGGGCGGCGCGGACATCGGCTTCGACTCCATCAGCGACGAAAAGGTGGCCTACAAGCTGAACCGTCTGCTGGACGAGCAGGAGAAGACCGGAAACCTTCCGAAGACCATCCTGTACTCCCTGAACCCCACGGACAACTACGTAATCGGCACGACGATCGGCAACTTCCAGACCGAGAGCGGCATCCCTGGCAAGCTGCAGTTCGGCTCCGCGTGGTGGTTCTGCGATCAGCGCGACGGCATGGTCGACCAGATGAAGACGCTCGCGGCGCTGGGTGCGCTGTCCACCTTCGTGGGCATGCTGACCGACTCGCGCTCCTTCGTCAGCTATCCGCGTCACGAGTATTTCCGCCGCATCCTGTGCGAGATCCTCGGCACGTGGGTAGAAAACGGCGAATACCCGGCCGATTGGGATGCGCTGAAGACCATCGTGGAAGGCATCTGCTACAACAACGCGAAGAAGTATTTCTCCTTCTGATGGAAGGGTAAAAGAAATCCGGAGTCCGCTTGATGGGCTCCGGATTTTTGCTTATCTCTTGAAAGAAGTCTGTCAGGTCAGGTGGAACGCTTCCTCGATGTCCTTCACCTCTTCGGGCGTGATGTTGATGATCTTGCCGATATCCTGCGCGGCGATGACGGCCTTGGCGCTGTATTCAAGCACCTCGAGCTTGTCAAAGGCGTTCAGCAGGCTGGCGCCGGCCACGATCACGCACTTGTTGTCCACGATCAGCACGGGAGTGGAGGAGCAGAACGCGTTCGCGGTGCCCTCTACGTCCAGCGAGCTGGAGGCGTAGGGAACGCGCTTTACGTCGCGCAGCTGAATGTAGCTCTCCGGGATCGTGCGGGAATCGAACGTCGCGTCGGTGACGGCGAACGCCATGATCGCCGGGGGATGCGCGATGATGACGGAATTGATCTCCGGATGCGTGTCGAAGATCTTCTGAACGAGCAGCGCGGCGCGGCTGGGCGTTTTGCCGGTTTCGCACATGCCGTTTTTGATGCGCACGATGTCCTCAGGCTCCAGATACTTGCGATCCTTCATATACGGCGTGATCAGGAAGGAGCCGTCCGACAGGCGCATGGAGAAGGTACCCTGCGTGCTTGTGAACAGGCGCTGGTCATACGCGCGGTGAATCAGATGGCACATGTCGCGGCGGCCGGCGCATTCCTCTGAGGAAATCACGCGGGCAACGAACGCGTCCATCGGCGGGTGCGCCTTGGCGCTTTCCAGCTCAATCTGCGCGTCGGTGAGGGAGCGGGGCGTGCCCAGCTTCTTCGCGTCGATTTCCAGACGGCCGCAGAAGTCCAGCGTCTCAAAGGCCATGAACGCCTTGAACAGGTTGGTGGAGCCGCAGACGACGCCATGGTTTTCCAGAATGACCGTGTTGTGCCCCTCGGCAAACTTCTCGGCAATGTTTTTGCCCAGCTGCTCGGAGCCGGGAACATCGTACTTGGCCATGGCAACATTGCCGCAGACCAGCGTGGCGTCCGGAACGAGGTGCGTGTCCGGAATCTTGCGCGCAAGGCTGAAGGCGACCAGCGTGGGCGGGTGCGCGTGCACGATGGCGCGCAGGTCGGGGCGGATGCGGTAAATATCCCTGTGGAAGGGCAATTCTACGGACGGCTTGTGCGGGCCGAGAATCGTTCCGTCGGGCTTCACACAGTTGATGTCGGCGCGCGTCAGGCTGCCTTTGTCGATGCCGGAGGGCGTAATCCAGATGTCGCCACTTTCGTCGCGAATGGAAAGGTTGCCGCCGGAGGTCGTCGTCATGCCGTACTGGTAGATGCGGTTCATGATCATGACCAGCTGGTCGGCGGGATGCATCAGTTCAAATTTCATCGCTTAAACCTTCTTTCTATCGTGTGTATTATCGCATGCCGCGTGTAAGATTGCAAACACAATCCGATTACGAAGTTTGCACATGTGTTATTTTGTGGTGAAACCGTCACAGAATCAGCATCGCGTCGCCGAAGGAGAAGAAGCGATAGCGCTCCTGCACGGCGGTTTCGTATACGCGCAGCGCTTCCTCGCGTCCCATCAGAGCGCTGATGAGCATGATCAGCGTGGAGCCGGGCAGGTGGAAGTTCGTGATCAGCGCGTCCACGGCGTTGAAATGGAAGCCGGGCGTGATGAAAATCTGCGTCCACGCCTTTTTGGCGACCACCTCGCCGGTCTCCTGCGCTGAGGATTCCAGCGTGCGCACGCTCGTCGTGCCGACAGCGACGACGCGGTGCCCGGCGGCCTTCGCCGCGTGAATGCGGTTCGCGGCGTCCTCGGAGACCTCGTAGTATTCGGAATGCATCTCGTGATCCTCAACGTTCTCCGCCTTGACGGGGCGGAACGTGCCTAGTCCCACGTGCAGAAGAATTGGAATCACGTCGATTCCCTTCGCGCGGATGCGGTCGAGCAGCTCGGGCGTGAAGTGCAGACCGGCCGTGGGCGCGGCGGCAGAGCCGTCCTCCTTCGCGTACACGGTCTGATACCGGCTTCGGTCGGCCAGCTTCTCGTGAATGTAGGGCGGGAGGGGCATTTCGCCCAGCTCGTCCAGCGCGGCTTCAAACGTGCCCTCGCACTCGAAATCCACAATGCGCGCGCCGCCCTCGCTTTCGCCGACGATGGTCGCGGTCATGCGTCCCTCGCCGATGGAAACGGTTTTGCCCACCTTCAGCTTCGCGCCGGGGCGCACCAGCGACTCCCAGCGCTTGGGGCCGAGCTGCTTTAGAAGCAGAAGCTCGCACGCGCCGCCGCCCGCGCGCACGCCGTACAGACGCGCGGGAATCACACGCGTTTCGTTGATGACCAGCGCGTCGCCGGGGTTCAGGTAGTCGATTACGTCATAGAAATGCTTGTGCTCGATCTCGCGCGTGGCGCGGTTGTACACGAGCAGGCGGGAATGGTCGCGCGGCTCGATGGGGGTCTGCGCGATCAGCTCTTCGGGAAGGTCGTACATGAAATCCGATGTTTTCATTGGTGTATCCTCTTATAGATCGAGTGAAATCTGGTCGGGCTGCACGGCGCGGGCGGGCGCGGCGCAGCCGAGATGCTGATACGCTGCGGGCGTGCACACGCGGCCGCGCGGCGTGCGCATGAGGAAGCCGAGCTGAAGCAGATACGGCTCGTACACGTCCTCGATGGTGGCCGCGTCCTCGCCGGTGGAAGCAGCCAGCGTGTCCAGTCCCACCGGGCCGCCGCCGAACTTCTGAATCATCGCGGTAAGCATGGCGCGGTCGGTGCGGTCGAGTCCCAGCCGGTCAACCTCGAGCATGTCAAGCCCCAGCTTGGCGACCTCCATGTTGATCACGCCGCCCGCCTTCACCTCGGCGAAATCGCGCACGCGGCGAATCAGGCGGTTGGCGATGCGGGGCGTACCGCGGGAGCGGCGGGCGATTTCCAGCGCGCCATCGTCCTCGCAGTGGATTTTGAGAATCTGCGCGCTGCGCTTCACGATGACCGCCAGCTCCTCCGGCGTGTAGAGCTCCAGCCGGAAGGAAATGCCGAAGCGGTCGCGCAGCGGGCTGGTGAGCATGCCGGCGCGGGTCGTGGCGCCGATCAGCGTGAACTTGGGAAGATCCAGACGGATGGAGCGCGCCGACGGCCCCTTGCCGATCATGATGTCCAGCGCGTAGTCCTCCATCGCAGGATAGAGAACCTCCTCAACCGTGTGGCTCAGGCGGTGGATTTCGTCGATGAACAGCACGTCGCCCGCGTTCAGGTTTGTGAGAATGGACGCGAGGTCGCCCGGACGCTCGATCGCCGGGCCGCTGGTCACGCGGATGTTGTGCCCCATTTCAGAGGCGATAATGCCCGCCAGCGTGGTCTTGCCCAGACCCGGCGGGCCGTACAGAAGAATATGGTCCAGCGGCTCGCGGCGCGCGACGGCGGCCTGCATGTATACGCTCAGGCTGTCCTTCACCTTCTGCTGACCGAAGTACTCGGCCAGCGTCCTCGGGCGCAGGGAGCGCTCGGCGTCGTCCTCATCGGGTTTGAAGCCGGTGGAAATCAGTCGTTCCTCATCCATGATTTGTATGTCCTCCCGTCAGGATCGCTTCAGAATGGAAAGAATGCGCCCGCACTGCTTCACGTTCAGCGCGAGACAGCTCAGAATGTACACGACAGCGCCGGGCAGCGCCACGAGAATCAGCCAGCCGATGACCGGCAGTGTGCCACGCCAGTCCGGCAGCAGGCGCGACATGCACAGCGACGCGACCAGCGCGAGCGCGGAGCTGAACGCGATTTTGGCCAGCTCCAGTACGAATTTCCGGTTGAACACGCGGCCGATGCGCTGCGTGATGCCGCGGGCGAGGAGAATGCAGCCGATCAGCGCCGCGACGGACGTGGCGAACGCAAGGCCGTTCACGCCCATAACGCCGCGCAGGATCAGGTTCAGAACGATGTTCAGCGCCATCGATATGCAGGCGATGATCATCGGCGTTTTCGTGTTTTCCATGGAATGGTACACGCGGTTCATCAGGTCGCGCATGCTGTAGAAGGGCACGCCTATGACGTAGAACAGGAACACCTGTCCGGTTAGGCGAACGCTTTCCTCGTCAAAGCGCCCGCGGCCATAGGCGAGGCGAATCACCTGCTCGGAGCACACGCCCGCGATGCACACGACGGGCAGGATGACAAAGGCGAGCAGCGCGATGCTCCTGCGCACCTGCGGAATCAGCGCGGAGACGTTCTTGTTCGCCGCCTGTTTGGACATTTTCGAAAACGAAATCGTCGTCAGCGGCACGACCAGCACGCCCGTCATGAACATGATCAGCTTGAACGCGTACGTCATCGACGATATGTCGCCGGCGTTCAGCGTCGAGGCGAGCATGCGGTCGATCATGTGGTTCAGCTCGTTGACGGCCATCGACAGAACCGACGGCACGGCGAGCGTCATCAGGCGGCGGAAATGCTTATCGTGCAGGTTGAACGTGGGATAATAGCGAAAGTCGTGCCGGAGCGCGGGCAGCAGAATAACGATTTGCAGAATGCCCGCCGCGAGAACGCCCCATGCCTGCGCGCGAATGCCGACGGTGCCGCTGAAGAGAACGGCGGCGGTGATCAGCGCAAAGCTGAGCGGAAGGCCAGTCAGCTGCGCGGCCAGATAGTGCTCCTGCGCGTTCAGCACGGTGGAAAGCACGATGGCGGCGACAAAAAACACCAGCGCCGGGAACATGATGCGGCTGAGGGTTACGGTCAGATCGTGCGCTTCCTCGGAAAAGCCGGGGTAGACGATATGAACCAGCGGCCCGGCGAACAGCATCATGAACAGGCTGATCAGCAGCGAGAACGTGGCGAACAGGTTCAGCGTGTTGCTCGCGAAGCGATGCGCGCCCTCGGGCCCGAGCTCGTTTTCGCGGCGAATGTAGAGCGGAACCAGCGTGCTGGTGACGCAAGAGGAAAACAGAAGCACCGGCAGGTAAAACAGGCTGTAGGCGGAATTGTACGCGTCCGTAATGCAGTCGCGGCCGAAATAATAGGCCATGATCATTTCACGAATGAAACCGATGGCCTTCGACACAAAGATGACCAGCGTCACCGACAGCGTCGTTCGCATCAGATGATTGCTCTTCGAAGCCATTTCCGCACCTCTATATCAGACTGCGCCGTGCCGGGCAGAGATTCCTTTTCAGTATATCGCAAAGAAGGCGGTTTCAATACCGGGAAACCGGCCTGCTTGCGGCATACGGAAATTATACCATAAAAAACCGTTTCATACAACAAACGCCGCTTTTCGTTTCCGTTACGACTCATTGCCCAGCAGGCGCAGAAATTCGCGCATGGGGCGGGTGACGAAGTGCGTGCGCTTATAAAAGAAGCGGATTTCGCGCTTCGTCGCTTCGCCGGGCAGGCGATAGAAGCACAGGCGCTCGTCCGGCGGCGCGTGGCACACCAGCGTGTCGCTGACGAAGGTGATGCCCATGCCGTAGGCGGCAAGGTTGTAGGCGGCGATCTGCTGATCGAGCAGCAGACGGATTTTCGGCTTGAAGCCCGCCAGCCGGCACAGCTCGTCCGCGCGGTCGCGGGTGTCGTTTCCTTCCTTTAATAGAAGAAAGTCCTCCTGCGAAAACAGCGCCAGCGGCACGCACTCGGCCTTTTCCAGCGCGTCCGCGTCGGAAATGACCGACGGGGGAAGCTGATAGCGCTTCGTGGCCTCGGCAATCGGCAGACGGCCGGGCACGGCCAGCAGCACGCGATCGGTGAGGTAGGGGCGGCTTTCAAAGACCGCGGGGTCGAACAGCGAGTTGTCCGCCACAAGGTCGATGTCACCGTCTCGCAGCGCCTTCTTCAGCGCCGACGTGTGCATCTCCTGCACGTCGATTCCTACGTTCGGAAACAGCGCCGAAAACGCGGAGATCAGCGGGGGAAACACGTAGGACGTTTGCAGCGTCGTGCCGCCCAGCGACAGCGTGCCGGTCAGGCAGTTTTCGGTGTCGCTGACGTACTGGCGCAGATTTTCTTCCAGATCGAGCACCTGCGCTGCGGCGTGCACATAGGCGCGGCCGACGTCGGTCAGCGATATGGGCGTGGTGCTGCGGTCGAAGATCGGCGCGCCCAGCCGTTCCTCCGCCTTGCGAATCATCTGGCTGAGGGACGGCTGCGAAATAAACAGCGCCGCGGCCGCGCGGGAAAAGCTCTGGTGCCGGTAAACGGCGAGCACATAGCGCATCTCATGAAACATCGCATCACCTCATAGGCATATACCTATCATGTGGATTTACAAATTGGTATTTGAAAATATTATAGCACACAGGTATAATATTTGGCAACATGAAAAAGGGGCGATCGATATGGCTGGAAATCGCGTGGAAAAAGACCTTGTAGGCGCAAGAGTCGTACCGGAGGATGCGTATTATGGCATTCATTCCCTGCGAGCGCAGGAAAATTTCCCGATCACGGGGCACAAGCTCCATCCGCAGATGATTGAAAGCCTTGCGCACGTGAAAAAGGCCTGCGCCGAGGCCAACCGTCAGGCGGGCGCGGTTCCGGAGACGGTCGCGCGGGCGATCGAGCAGGCGTGCGACGAGATTCTGGAAGGGCGCTTCCGCGATCAGTTTATCGTCGACCCCGTGCAGGGCGGCGCGGGCACGTCAACCAATATGAACGCGAACGAGGTTATCGCCAACCGCGCCATTGAAATTCTGGGCGGAACGAAGGGCGATTATACGCTCGTGAACCCGAACGACCACGTGAACCGCGGCCAGTCCACGAACGACGTGTATCCGTCCTGCGGGCGCATGACGGCGTATGTGCTGATGGAGAAGCTTCTGAAGGCGCTGGACGGCCTGATTGCCGCGTTTCACAAAAAGGCAGAGGAATTCGACGGCGTGATCAAGATGGGGCGCACGCAGCTGCAGGACGCGGTGCCCATGCGCCTCGGACAGGAATTTCAGGCCTACGCGCGCGTGATGGAGCGTGAAAAGGGTCGTCTGCTTCGCGCGCGGGACGAAATGCTCGCGCTGAATCTGGGCGGAACCGCCATTGGCACGCGCCTGAACGCGCATCCCGTCTTCGTGGAGCGCGTCGTGCCCATCCTCGCGGAGCAGACCGGCATTCCCTTCGTGCCGTGCGACAATCGGATCGACGGCACGCAGAACGCGGACGCGTATCCGGTGCTTTCCGGCGCGCTCAAGGGCGCGGGCATGAGCCTTTCAAAAATCTGCAATGATCTGCGGCTGATGTCCTCCGGCCCGCGCGCGGGTCTGAGCGAAATCGTGCTTCCCGCGCGGCAGAACGGCTCGTCCATCATGCCTGGCAAGGTGAACCCGGTGATCCCGGAGGTCGTCACGCAGGTGGCGTTCCGTCTGGCCGGCTACGACACCACGGTAAGCATGGCGGCAGAAGCGGGACAGCTGGAGCTGAACGCCTTTGAACCCATGATTTTCGACAGCCTGAATCAGGGCATCGAGCAGTTCACGCACGCCGTTGAAACGCTGACGGTCAACTGTGTGGAGGGAATCCTTGCGAATGAAGCGGCATGCCGCGCCGAGGTGGAGCGCTCCATCGGCATCGTGACGGCGCTGTGCCCGACAATCGGCTATACCGCCGCGTGCCATCTGGCGCAGGAAGCGCTGAAAACCGGCACGCCGGTCAGGGAGCTCGTCGTTTCCAAGGGGCTTCTGACCGGCGAACAGGTGGAACAGGCGCTGGATCCCGTGCGGATGACGGGACGCTGATCAGCGCACCTCGGAATCGTAGGAACCGTCGTCGGCGTTCCCGGCCTCGCCGGTGAAGGAATAGCCGATCGCGTCCAGAACCTGCTTCAGGCGTTCGCTCTTTTCGCGAATCTCCGAAAGGTTGTCGGCCTTGAGCGCCGCCTTCAGCTCGTGCAGCATCGGGTCGATGCGTTGCCTGTCCTCCTTTGACAGCTTTTTTGAAATCTGCGCTGCGTCAACCAACAGTTGTTCGCCGCGCATTTTTATTTCCGTTTCCTCGCGCTTCTTTTTGTCCGCTTCGGCGTAGCGCTCCGCGTCCTCGACGGCGCGGCGAATCTCCTCCTGCGAAAGGTTCCCGGACGCGGTGATGGTAATCTGCTGCGCGCGGCCGGTCGCCTGATCGCGGGCGGAGACGTTCACGATGCCGTTCGCGTCGATGGAGAACGTAACCTCGATCTGCGGCTGCGAGAAGCCGCGCTTGAGACCGTCCAGCATGAAGCGTCCCAGCGTTTTGTTCTCCGAGGCCAGCGGGCGCTCGCCCTGCAGCACGTGAATTTCCACCTTGGACTGGAACGGGGAAGTCGTGGTATAAATCTGGCTGCGCTGAATGGGCAGGGTCGTGTTGCGGGGGATGATGACGGAGAAGTTGTTGCCCACGGTTTCCACGCCCAGCGACAGCGGCGTAACGTCCAAGAGGAGCAGGCTCTTCACGTCTCCGGCCATCACGCCGCCCTGCAGCGCCGCGCCCATGGCGACGCATTCGTCCGGGTTCACGCCGCGGAAGGGCTCCTTGCTGGTGAACTTCCGCACCGCGTCCTGCACGGCCGGGATGCGCGTGGAGCCGCCGACCAGCAGAACCTTGTCCAGCTGGGAAGCGGACAGTCCCGCGTCGGCCAGCGCCTGACGCATCGGCTCAAGCGTGGCTTCCACGAGATGACTCGTCAGCTGATTGAACAGCGCGCGCGTGAGCGTCTTTTCCAGATGCACCGGCCCTTCCTTTCCGGCGGCGATGAAGGGCAGACTGACCGTCGTCTGCATGGCGCTGGAAAGCTCGATCTTGGCCTTTTCCGCCGCTTCGCGCACGCGCTGAAGCGCGGTCGCGTCCCGGCCGAGGTCAATGCGGGTGTCCTTTTTGAAGTCGGAAATCAGGTAATCGGCCACGCACTGGTCGAAATCGTCGCCGCCCAGATGGTTGTTACCGGACGTGGCGACGACCTCCACCACGTCAGAATCGATGTCGAGAATGGACACGTCGAACGTGCCGCCGCCGAGGTCGTACACGAGAATCTTCTGCTTTTCGTGCCGGTCGATGCCGAACGCCAGCGCCGCAGCCGTCGGCTCGTTGACGATGCGCAGAACGTTCAGCCCCGCGATTGTGCCCGCGTCCTTCGTGGCCTGCCGCTGCGCGTCGCTGAAATAGGCGGGCACGGTGATCACCGCGTCCGTGACGGAGCCGCCGAGATAGCTTTCCGCGTCGGTTTTCAGCTTTGAAAGAATCATGGCGCTGATTTCCTGCGGGGAATACTCGTGGCCGTCGATCTTCGCGCGGAAATCGCTGCCCATCTGGCGCTTGATGGACTGAATCGTGCGCCCGGCGTTGGCGGCGGCCTGCCGCTTGGCGGCTTCGCCCACGACGCGCTCGCCGGTTTTGGTAATCGCCACGACGGACGGCGTGGTGCGCGCGCCGTTGGCGTTGGGGATGATGACGGGTTCGCCGTTTTCGATGTACGCCATGCAGGAGTTTGTGGTTCCAAGGTCAATGCCGATCATATATCCCATAGAGAATTCCTCTGCTTTCCTGTTTTGCGGATAGTATAGCACAGAAAAACCGCGTTCGCAATCCATCCGCGCCGCGGCATAATAAAGTTACCATGTTCGCATTTTCGCCATAGATCGGCCTTCACAGAAGAAAACCGGCGCGCCGAGCCTCAAACGAAGCGCCGGCACGCCGGTTTGCAGAAGGTGGAAGCTTACAGCTCGCGGGTGACGATCACGTTCACGCCGGTGCCGCACACGTTTTCGAGCGCCACGTCGCCCACATGGACGGGCGCGTGCAGGGTCACGCCGTTCAGTGCGTCCATGGCCTTGAACAGCAGGCTCTTGTCGATGGCGCGCTCGGTGCGCACGGGGCAGCGGCGATAGGCCGCGCCGTCGATTTTGACGGTCGTCGTCAGCACGCGCGTCGGGTGGGTGCACTCGTTGCGCCCGTATTCCGCGCCGCGGGGGCACGAATTGCCGGTCACGGCATAATCGTTCGCTTCATCCACCTTCAGGTGGCAGCCTCTCGGGCAGACGATACAAATCAGTTCCTTCATTTGCAATCCGCCTCCTCGCAGGAAATGGTGATTTCGCCGGACGCCTTCTGAAGCAGCGCCGCGGGCAGCAGCAGGTGCTCCATTTCGCCGGGAGCCATGCGCTCGCGCTTATAGGAAGTCAGCGCCTGCCCGCCGCTCGTCACGTTGATCACGCTCGCGCCGAAGATGCGGCGCACGCGGAAGAACACGTCGGCGACCTTCTCCACGTTTTCGCGGCGAAGCTTCTGCGGCACGGTGTAGGACACGGCGTTTCCGTTGTGAAGCTCAATCGGCTCGCCCTGCGCGTCGCCGTTCAGCACGAACCTTGCGGCGGCCTTTCCGGCGCGCTCGCTCTCGGCGGATACGTAGTCGACCAGATCGTGCACGTGAACGACGTTGCCGCACGCGAACACGCCGGGCATGGAGGTTTCCATGTTCTCGAACACAACGGGGCCGTTGGTGCGCGGGTCGATTGCGATGCCCGCGGCGCGGGTCAGCTCGTTTTCGGGAATCAGGCCGACGGACAGAAGCAGCGTGTCGCAGTCAAAGTGCATTTCCGTTCCCGGGATGGGCGCGCGGCGCTCGTCCACCTGTGCGACGGTGACGCTGGACACGCGGCCGTTCGTCGCGGTGATTTCCGTGACGGTGTGGGAGAGGTAGAGCGGAATGTCGAAGTCGTGCAGGCATTGCACGATGTTGCGCGTCAGGCCGCCGGAATAGGGCATGACCTCGACGCACGCCAGCACCTTCGCGCCCTCCAGCGTCATGCGGCGCGCCATGATCAGGCCGATGTCGCCGCTTCCGAGGATGACGACGCGGCGGCCACACATGTAGCCCTCAAGGTTCAGATAGCGCTGTGCCGTGCCGGCGGTAAACACGCCCGACGGGCGGTCGCCGGGAATGCCGATCGCGCCGCGCGTGCGCTCGCGGCAGCCCATCGCGAGCACAACGGACTTCGCGGCCAGCGTCTGGTAGCCGTGCTGCGCGCTTACGACGCGCACGGTTCGATCCGGGGCAATATCCAGCACCATCGCGTCGGTCAGCACCGAAACGGCGGTGTTTTTGAGCATTTCAATGAAGCGGCGCGCGTATTCGGGGCCGCTCAGCTCTTCCTTGAAGCGGTGCAGGCCGAAGCCGTTGTGGATGCACTGGTTCAGAATGCCGCCAAGCTCCCTGTCGCGCTCGACGATGAGGATGTTTTTCAGTCCGTTCTCGGAGGCACTCACGGCCGCGGCCAGACCGGCGGGGCCGCCGCCGATGACAATCAGATCATACGTCATACCTGTTTCGCCTCCTCCTTGGTTTCGCAGGCCAGAATCCAGCTTCCGGCGCGATCCTTCAGAATCTCGGTAGGATCCAGCTTCCGCTCGCGCGCGAGAATTTCCAGCACGCGAGGCCCGCAGAAGCCGCCCTGGCAGCGTCCCATGCCGGAGCCAGCGCGGCGCTTCACGCCGTCCAGCGAGCAGGGTGGGATGGGGGAATGAATCGCATCCACGATTTCACCCTCAGTGATCGTTTCGCAGCGGCAGATCACGCGGCCATAGAGGGGATTGCGGCGCACCGCTTCGCACTTCTCGTCTTCGCTGAGGGATTTGAAGCGGACGCATTTGCGCGTGGTGACGGGATTCGCCTTCGGGGTCAGCGCAAGCCCGTTTTCGGAAAGCAGCTTCACCGCTTCCTCGCCGATGGCGGGCGCGCTGGAAAGGCCGGGGGACTTGATGCCCGCCAGATCGAGGAAATTCTCGGCGGCCATGCCGATGACGAAATCCTTCTGGTCGGAGTTCGCGCGCATACCGGCGAAATTGCGAATGGCGCTGCGGTAGTCGATGGAAGGAACCGAACGCGCGGCGGCCTTCTTGACATACGCGAGCCCTTCGGCCGTGGTGTTCACGCGGTGGCCGTCCTTGCAGGCGACGGCGTCCGGGCCGACGATCAGGTTGCCGTGCACGGTGGGGGAGACGAGCACGCCCTTGCCCAGCGCGGAGGGGCACTGGAACAGCACGTGGCGCGCGCGGACGCTTTCGCACTTGTCCATCAGATAGTAGTCGCCGCGCACAGGGTAGATGGTGAACGCCTTCGGCGCGACCATTTCGTGCACGACGGCGCTGTCAACGCCTGCGCAGTTTACCACATAGCGCGCGTCGACGGTCTGATCGCCCGCGGTAATGCGGTAGCCGCCGGGAATGCGGGCAATCGCGGTCACGCCCGCGTTCAAGCGCACCTCGACGCCGTTCTGTACGGCGACCTCCGCCATGGCGATGGCGTATTCCCAGGGATTGACAATGCCAGCGGACGGCGCGTACAGCGCGCCCACGACCTCGTCCGAAACATAGGGCTCCATGGCGCGCACCTCGTCGCCGGTCAGGATCCGCTGGCCGGGCACGCCGTTCGCTTCGCCGCGCGCGTACAGCTCCCGCACGGTGGCCATTTCCTCCTCGGAAAACGCGAGGACGAGCGAGCCGTTGTTCAGGTACGGCACGTCCAATTGGGCGCACAGCGCCTGCGCCATTTCACAGCCGCGCACGTTCAGCCGCGCCATCTTCGTGCCGGGCTCGGGGTCGTACCCCGCGTGGATAATGGCGCTGTTGGCGCGGGTCGCGCCCAGAGCCACGTCGTTTTCCCTTTCCAGAACGACGACGTTCAGCTGATACATGGACAGCGAGAACGCCGTCGCGGCACCGATTATGCCGCAGCCGATCACGGCGACGTCATACATTGCAAATCCCCTCCAAACCTCTGTAAATCGACGGACAAAAAAAGAGTATAAGAAACACAACCTGACGGCTGCGTCCTCATACTCTCTAAATCTCCGTATTCGGTCCAAGCTGACGAATGCAATTATAGCATTTGATTGTTAAGAATGTGACGAAAAATGGCTTAAGAATTCTGCGCTCGAGCAGGAAATTGCCTTCGCGCCGGCGTGGAGCGCGTTTTCCGCGTCCTCCCGGTCGCGAATCAGGCCGCCCGCGATCACCGGCAGCGCGAGTCCCTGCGCCAGCCCGCGAATCACCTTCGGCATAGCGCCGGGAATGACCTCGATCAGGTCGGGCTGGTTGGCCTTTACCTGCTTTTCGATGTTGGTCAGCGCCATGGAATCCAGCAGGAAAAAGCGCTGAATGGCGATCAATCCCACTTCGCGGGCGCGCTTGAGCAGCATGCCCTTCGTTGAGATGATTCCGGCGGCCGCCGTGCGCAGACGGATATAGTCGACCGCGGGCTCGCGCGCGGCCAGCCCGTCGACCAGATCGATGTGCACGACGGGCGTTTTCCCGGCCTCGTCGATGCGCGCGACGATGTCCGGAATGTTGGCCACGTTTCCATACAGCACGAATACAACCCGGCAGTCCGCGTCCAGTGAGTGGCGCAGGCTCTCCTCATTTTTTGCCGCCGCGATGACCGGGCACGCGTCTAAAAGCTCATAAAACCGTGTGCGTTCCAAAAAGGTTCCTCCCTTGTCAGCCGCCGTAGCGCGCCCAGACGGTATCCCGTGCGTAGTTGCCGCGCGTGACGGAAAGCCGCTCGCGGTTGGCCGGCCCCTCGAAATGATAGCACCAGTACCAGCCCGCGTCATACGCGCCCTTGGCCGTGTTTTCAACGCCGCGCAGATAGCGCAGTACCATCGGGTAGTAGGTTTCCAGCTCGTATTTCAAAAACCACAGCTGCCCTTCGATCGTCTCATAGTCGTAATTCCGGTTCTGGCAGAAGTTCTTGAGCCGCGTAAAGCGCAGGTAGAACCACTGGCAGATGCCGAAGCTCCATCCGCCGTCGCCGAGCGCGCCGGTTCGGTAGCCGCTTTCAAACTTGATGTTGGCCAACGCGCCGCAGGCCGCCGCGGGCGAGAGCTTCATTTCCTTTGTGAGGAAGGTGTAGATGGTCTTTTCGTTGGAATAGCGGCCGTCCTTCAGATAGGCGTAGGGATCGACGTACTTTTCAAGGCTTCCCAGCGCGCAATAGCCCACGCGCTCGCCCTTCTTCACGCGCGCCCAGTCCCCGCAGGTGGCGACCACGGTAACGAGCGCGCCCTTTTTCAGCGTGCCCAGCGATTTGGCCTTCATGCTCGCGGAGGCGTAGACGCGCAGGGAAGAGGAGGTCACCTTCGCTTCGTATTCCACATAGACGATCTCGGGCTTTTCTTCCTTTGCCGGTTCCTCGGCCGCGTAAAGCGACAGATTGTTTTTATGTACGTAGCCGACCTTGCCGCCGCGCTCGATCATCGCGCACGCGCCCGTGACCTTGAGCACGTATACCTCCGTCCCGGCGGCTACGCTGACATAGCTCGATTTTGTGGAGGCCTTGGAATAGACCTTGCTTTCGCGAACGAGCGTCGCCCGGCGGGCAATGTCGCTCACCCTTCCCAGATCCGAGACCCGGGCAAAGCCGGTGCGGTTCTTGTATTGAATCTTCGCTACGCCGTCCCTGTAGGCGAGCACGGTCACGACGGTGTTTTTCCTGAGCGAGCCGGCGGGGGTTTTGAGCTTCGCGTCCGAGTAGATTGTCGCCGCGCCTTTTTTGACGTAGGCGGAAAATTCGCCGTCCGCCCACGCGGGCAGCGACGCGCACAGCAGCATAAGCGCGCAGAACAGGCTCAATAGCTTTCGCATGAAGTCAGACTTCCTTTCTGTAGTTCGGGGAGACGGGCGGTTCAGGCGTTCAGACCGAAGACGCGAAGGCCGTTTTCGAAGGTGGCTTCCGCGGCGGCTTCCTCGTCGATCTCGCGCAGCTCGGCCAGCTTCCGGCACACGTAGGCGATGTAGGCGGGCTCGTTGCGCTGTCCGCGCAGCGGAACCGGCGCCATATAGGGGCAGTCCGTTTCGATCAGCAGCCGGTCGAGCGGCGCTTTTTCTGCGACCTCCCACAGCTTCGGCGCGTTTTTAAACGTGAGCGCGCCGGAGAAGGAGATGTACAGCCCAAGGTTCAGATAGGTCTTCGCGCTTTCCCAGCTGCCGGTGTAGCAGTGCATGACGCCGCGCGGCATGCGTCCGGCGCGCGCGCGGGCCAGCAGGATGTCCGTCGTGTCGCCGTGCGCCTCGCGAATGTGCAGAATTGCGGGCTTGTCGAGCTCGTAGGCCAGATCGAGCTGCCGGTCGAATACCTCCTTCTGTATGCTGCGGGGGGAGAGGTCGTAATGGTAGTCCAGACCGATTTCGCCCAGCGCGACCACCTTGTCCATGGCCATCCATTCGCGGATCAGCCGGGGATGCGCGTCCGTCCACAGCGACGCGTCGTGCGGATGCACGCCTGCGGCGGCGTAGAGAAAGTCGTTTTCGCGCGCGAGCGCAAACGCGTCGGAAGGACTCCGCGCGCCGTCGCCCACGACTACGGCGCGGCGAATGCTGGCCTCGCGCATGCGGGCGATGACTTCGGCGCGGTCGCTCTGAAATCGCTCGTCGTTGATGTGGCAATGCGTGTCAAACAGCTTCAGCATGGTTTCGTCTCCTGTCAGTTTCCGTATTTCGGCCAGTATACGTCGCGGGCGCGAATACCGCGCGTATCGGACTTCGAGGCCTTGTTGGAGGGGCGTTCGTAGTAGTAGCAGAAATAGTAGCCCGCGTCATACGCGTCCTGCGCGGTGTTGCCCATGGCCTTGAGCGCCTTGTGGTATACGGTGTTGCGGCTGTCAAGGTCGTACTTCAGATAGTTCAGCTGACCTTCCAGCGACATGGGATCGTAGGAACGGCTTTCGCACCAGCTTTTAATCGCCGCAAAGCGCGACTGGCTCCACTGGCAGATGCCGCTGTAGCCCGCGGAGGAAACGGAAGCCGGGTTGAAGCGGGATTCGGCGTAGATGTTCGCCATGATGCCGCAGGCGACCGCGGCGGTGTAGTTCATGCGCTTCGTGATGAACGCGAACACCTTCTGTTCGTTTGAAAGCGAATCGTCGCTGAAGATCGCGTCGGTCGACGCGGGCGCGGCCGTCGCTGTCGGCTTGGCTGTCGGCTTGGCTGTGGGCGCAGCCGTTGGCTTCGCGGTGGGCGCGGCCGTCGGCGCGGGGGAGGGAGTTGCGGTGGGAACGGGCGTTTCAACCGACTTTTTCAGACCGCTTTTCAGGCAGTAGCCGTAATTCCCGTTCAGGCTGATGTGCGCCCATGTCTTGTCGTATGCGTGAACGGTCACGCTTCGTCCGCTTTTCAGCGTGCCCAGCAGTTTGGAGCCGGTTGACGCGGAGGCGTATACCTTCAGCGTCTTTGCGCTGACGACGGCGGGGAATTCTTCATATGTAATAGACTGCGTTGCGGTGGGCGTGGGAGCTGCTTTCTTCGCAAGCGCGCTCTTTGCGCAGTAGCCGTAACGGGAGCCGAGACGGACGTATGCCCACGACGCGCTGTAGCTCTGCACCTCGACCGTCGTGCCCTTCTTCATCGAGCCGAGGTATTTGCTGCCCGCGGAGGGCTTCTCATAGACCTTCACGCTGCCGGCCTTTACGACGGCCTCGAAATCGGCGTCGGTAAAGGTTTCCTGCGCCGGAGCGTCCGAATCCAGGCGAACGTACTTTGCCCACATGTAGCCGATGTTTCCGTTCTTCTCGACCATCGCCTTTGAGCCGTTTACCGCGACAAGGTTCAGCTGGAAGCCCTTTTTTACGGCGACGGACTTGCCCTTTCCGCTGGGGGAAAGATACACGCGCGTGTTCGCCGTCACGGAAGCGGGCTTTTTCACGTCGTCGATCAGCGCAAGCGAGCCGGTCGCGCAGTAGCCGTTCTTCCCGTTCAGCTGCACCCGCGCGGTATTGCCGGAGACGGCGGCCACGGTGAGCACGGTATATTTTTTCACGCTGCCGTAAAACGTCGTCTGCGCCGCGTCGCGGTACACGCGAACGCTGTTCGCGGTAACGATGGCCTTCTGCGTTTCGGCGAAGGCCGACGGAAGCCCGCCCAGCGCGGCGGAAACGATCAGAACACAGGCCAGAAGCCTTCGGAATTTCGAGGTCAGGCGATTCATGCGAACCCTCCCTTACCAGTATTATTACAAAATGACATAAATATGCGTATATAGTATATCAAAACAATTACGGCATGTCAAGAACCTTCTGCTCAAATGAAAAACGGCGGCTTTCTCTTGCCAAAAACGGCGTTTTGAAGTATCATATAGGCAGGAAATCATGGGACGGGGGAACGGTTTATGAGGGAACAGCCAAGGTTGACCGATATGATCAAGAACACCATGTTCGACGGCTTTCTGCTGGTGCGCGCGGCGCAGCAGCGAACCTCGTCCAATGGCGGAAAGTATCTGGATATGACGCTGACCGATATCTCCGGCGACGTAAACGCAAAGATGTGGGACGGAACGGCCGTGCCGCCGCCCGCGTCGTCGGTCATCCGCGTGCGGGGCATGATGCAGGAATACAACGGCCACGCCCAGCTGCGCGTGGACAAGATGCGCCTTTCCACGCCGGAGGACAACGTGGAAATGGATAAGCTGATTCCCTGCGCGCCGCGCCCGGCGGACGATATGCTGGAGGAAATTCTGAACCGCGTGGACGCGATGCGCAGCTATGAGCTGAAGCAGCTTGTGCTCAGGCGGCTGGAGGACTGCGGCGACCGGCTGAACTACATGCCCGCGGCGCTCAAGCTGCATCACGCCGAGCGGAGCGGTCTGTTGCACCACACCTCCACGATGCTGCGCGGCGCGGACATGCTGTGCGAGCTGTATCCGTTCCTCGACGCTGATCTGCTTGCGGCGGGCGTGATTTTGCACGATCTGTGCAAGATCGAGGAAATGAAGAGCGACGAGCTGGGTCTGGTGAGCGATTACACCACCGAGGGCAACCTGCTGGGACATCTGGTGCTGGGCGTGAGCAAGCTGGATCGCTGCGGCCGGGAAATGGGCGTGAACGAGGAACTGCTCATCATGCTGGAGCACATGATCCTTTCGCATCACGATCTTCCGGAATACGGCTCCCCGAAGCCGCCGATGTTCCCGGAGGCCGAGGCGCTGCACACGCTGGATCTTCTGGACGCGCGCATGTTCGAGATGCGAACGGAGCTGGCGCGCGTGAACCCCGGCTCGTTTACGGAGCGCATCTGGTCGCTGGAACGCAAGCTGTATAGAAGGAAGGAACGGAAGGAAGGCGAGAATGAATGAAGACAAACGGGTATGGTCGGGCGCTTCCGCCCATCCTGAGAGCGGGCGAGACGGCGGAGAGCTGGCCGGAGCGCCGCGCGGAGCTTATGACGCTTCTGCGCGAGCAGGTTTACGGCTTTTCCCCGGAGGAAACGCCGGTGGTTACGGTGGAGAGCGAAGAGGAAAAGCCGTGCTTCGCCGGAAAAGCGAATCTTGACAGGGTTGTTCTGCGGGTGCAATTCGGAGAGAAGTCGTTTTCCTTCCCGGTGCGCTACGCGTTTCCGAAGGCAAAGCGGCCCGCGCCGGTGTTCGTCGTTCTGAATTTCCGACCGGATGTACCTGATTTGTACCTGCCCGCGGAGGAAATTCTCGACGGCGGCTTCGGCTTTGCACAGATCTGCTATACGGACGTCGTGAACGACCGGTATCATGGCGATTTCTCGGACGGTCTGGGGAAGGCGTACTATGAAGGCCGCGCCCGCAGACCCGACGAGTGGGGCAAGATCGGCATGTGGGCATATGCCGCGTCCCGCGCGATCGACTGGCTGTATACCCGCGAGGAAGCGGACAGGGCGCACATCATGGTGATCGGCCATTCCCGTCTGGGCAAGACGGCGCTGTATGCGGGCATGTCGGACGAGCGAATCTGGGCGACGTTTGTGAACGATTCCGGCGCGGGCGGCGCATCCATCGCGCGGCACAAGGAGACCGGCGAGACGATTCACGACATCGCGAAAAACGGCCTGTGGGACTGGTTCGCGGATAATTACCGCCGGTGGGAGAACCGCGAGGCGGAAATGCCGTTTGACATGCATTTCGCCGTGGCGATGATCGCGCCGCGGCTGGTGTGCGTCGGTAGCGCGGAGGAGGACGCGTGGGCGGAGCCGGAGGGCGAATGCCTGTCCTGCCGCGCGGCGAGCGAGGTATGGAAGCTGCTCGGCCGCCGCGGGCTGGAAATGCCCGACCGCGCCGCCGTTCCCGGCGAGAGCTTTTTGACCGGAAGCGTCGGTTACCAAATGCGCAGCGGCACGCATTTCCTCAGCCGCACGGACTGGCAGAAATACATGGAATTCGCAAGGATTCATATAAATGAAGAAACGTAACGAACGAAAATGGAGGACGCGCGCATGAAAACACTGGTGGTGGCGGAAAAGCCGTCCGTCGGGCGGGATATTGCGCGCGTTCTCGGCGTGACCGGCCGGGGAACCGGCTGCCTGACGGGGAAGGACTACACCGTCACGTGGGCGGTGGGACACCTGGTTTCCCTGAAGGAGCCGGGCGAGGTCGACGAGCGATACCGGAAATGGTCGATGGCGTGCCTGCCGATGCTGCCGGAGAAAATCCCTTTGAAGGTGCTTCCGGCGACGAAGGATCAGTTCGAGGTCGTCAAAAAGCTGATGAACGACGCGGAGACGGAGAAAATCGTGTGCGCGACGGACTCCGGACGCGAGGGCGAGCTGATTTTCCGCTACATTTATGAAATGGCGGGCTGCAAAAAGCCGGTGATGCGGCTATGGATTTCCTCCATGACCGACGCGGCCATTCGCGCAGGATTCGCGACGATGAAGCCGGGTTCGGAATATAACGCACTGTATCTGTCCGCGCGCTGCCGCTCGGAGGCCGACTGGCTGGTCGGCATGAACGCGTCGCGCGCGTTTTCGCTCAAATACAACGCGCACCTGTCCATCGGCCGCGTGCAGACGCCCACGCTGGCGCTGATCGTGAAGCGCGACCGCGAGATCGAGACCTTTGTGCCGGACGATTACTGGGAGCTGACGGCGGACTTCGGCGATTACAAGGGTGTGTGGATCGATCCGGAGAAGAAGGACACGCACATTCCCTCCAGGGAACAGGCTGAAGCGCTGAAGAAGAAGGTAAGCGGAAAGACGGGTGTGGTGACGGAATGCACGCGCGAGGAAAAGCGCACGCCGCCGGAGCGCCTGTATGACCTGACGACCTTGCAGCGCGAGGCCAACCGCAAATACGGCTATTCGGCGGACAAGACGCTGAAGCTCGCGCAGTCCCTGTATGAGACGCACAAGCTGCTCACCTATCCGCGCACGGACAGCCGCTACCTGCCGAACGACATGGCGCCGAAGATCGCGCGGACGATGCAGCTGCTGCCGGAGCCATACGCGTCGTTCGTGAAGGCCGTCGCGCCGATAAAGAAGGCCGAGCGAATCTACGACGACACGAAGATTTCCGACCACCACGCCATCGTGCCTACCGACCGCGCGGCGAAGCTGGACGGACTCACGGCGGACGAACGGAACATCTATGATATGGTCGCGCGCAGGCTGGTCGCGGCGCACTACCCCGACCAGCGCGCAATGGCCACGCGCATCCTCACCGACGTGGAGGGCGAGCGGTTCAAGACCAACGGCAGCGTGACGATCGAAGAGGGCTGGCGTGCGCTCTACCGGGATGAAAAGAAGGACGCGAAGGCCGACGCGAAGGAGCTGCCGCCGCTTCAGCCGGGCGACACGCGCGAGGTCGTGAAAACGAGCGTCAAGGCGAGCAAGACCAAGCCGCCGCTGCCGTACACGGACGACACGCTGCTCAAATCGATGGAGGACGCGGGCAAGACCATCGAAGATGAGGAGCTTCGCGAGAAGATGAAGGACGCCGGTCTCGGAACGCCCGCGACGCGCGCCGCGATTCTGACGCGCCTGATCGACGTGGGCTATGCCGAGCGAAAGGGCAAAACGCTGCGCTCCACCGAGAAGGGGCGCACGCTCGTGAAGGTTGCGCCCGGGGAAATGACCAGCGCGGTCACGACGGGCAAGTGGGAACGCGCGCTTTCCAAAATGGCGCGGCTGACGGGTGAGGAAGAAATGAACACCCGGGAAGCGCGCTTCATGGACAGCATACGCCGGTTCAGCACGTATCTGGTGGACTTCGCCGTTCACAAAGCGCCCGGTGCGCGGTTTCCGGAAGAAGCGAGGCCGGCGGCGAAAAAGACGACACCTCAAAGGAGCAGTGGAAAGAAGACATGACGGACGAAATGAGAACGATCATTCGCGAAAGCGCCGCGAGAATTACTGAGACCTGCGGGGGAGAGGAGCTGTTCCACGCCCGCGGCTGCGCGCTGCCGGAGCGCGCGGAGGTGGTGGACATCACCGAGAAGCTGCGCGCGCTGCTGTTTCCCGGCTTTTTCGGCGATGTATCCACGGCGCGCAGCGAGTACGCCGCGGGCTACGCGCTGACCGGCGTCTGCGCCCGGCTGCGCGTGCAGCTGGAAGCGGCGTTCTGCTACGCGGGAAACGGCGAGATCGACGTGGAGGAAAAGGCCGAAAGCGTGCTGAAGGTATTTATCTCGTCGCTTCCGGAGGTGCAGAAGCTGCTTCTGTGCGACGTGGAGGCCGCGTTTGACGGCGACCCGGCGGCGAAATCGCGCGCGGGCGTGGTGTTTTCCTACCCGGGCCTGCACGCGATTACCGTATACCGTCTGGCGCACATTCTATATAAGGAAGAAGTTCCGTTCATTCCGCGCATCATGACGGAGTACGCGCACAGTCTGACCGGCATCGACATCAACGCCGGCGCGGAAATCGGCCGCTATTTCTTCATCGACCACGGCACGGGCGTGGTCATCGGCGAAACGGCGGTCATCGGCGACTTTGTGAAGCTGTATCAGGGCGTGACGCTCGGCGCGCTTTCCACGCGGCTCGGGCAGAAGCTGGCCGGCGTGAAGCGCCATCCCACGCTGGGCAACCGCGTGACCGTGTATTCGGGCGCGTCGGTACTGGGCGGCGAAACCGTCATCGGCGACGACTGCGTCATCGGCGGCAACGCCTTCGTCACGTCGTCCGTGCCGCCGCACACGCGCGTAAGCATGAAAAGTCCGGAGCTTACCTTCCGGGAGATGAATCGAACGGTTTGGGAAAAGGCATAGGAGGGAAAAACAATGGCGTCGAAGGTGTACTTTACAAACATGCGCGTAAGGGGCGACGAAAACCTCACGGAGAAGCTCAAGAGACTGGTGAAGAAGGCGGGCATTGAACAGATCGATTTCAGGGACAGGTTCGTCGCGATCAAGATGCACTTCGGGGAGAAGGGCAACCTCGCCTACCTGCGCCCGAACTACGCGAAGGCCATCGTGGACGTCGTGAAGAAGCTGGGCGGCAAGCCGTTTGTGACCGACTGCTCCACACTGTATGTCGGCGCGCGCAAGAACGCGCTGGATCATCTGGAAATCGCCTATGAGCACGGCTTCAATCCGTTCAGCCTCGGCTGTCATGTGCTGATCGGCGACGGCCTGAAGGGCACGGACGAGGTCGCCGTGCCGATTCCCGGCGAATACGTCAAAAACGCGCTGATCGGCCGGGAAATCGTCGACGCGGACATCGTGATTTCGCTGACGCACTTCAAGGGGCACGAGGGCACAGGCTTCGGCGGCGCGCTGAAGAACCTGGGCATGGGCTGCGGCTCGAGCGCCGGCAAGGCCGAGATGCACGAAACTGAGAAGCCCGCCGTGAACGGAGCCGCCTGCGTGGGCTGCGGCGTGTGCGCGCGCAACTGCGCGCATGACGCGATTCACGTGGAGGAAAAGAAGGCCGTCATTGATTACGCGCGGTGCAAGGGCTGCGGCCGCTGCATCGGCGTGTGCCCGACGAAGGCGATGCGCCCGGGACAGGAGAAGGGCTGCGAGATGCTCTCGCGCAGGGTCGCCGAATACGCCTACGCGGTCGTGAAGGACAAGCCGAGCTTCCACATCTCTCTGGCCATCGACATTTCTCCGTTCTGCGACTGCTACGGCAGCAACGACGCGCCCATCCTGCCGGATGTCGGTATGTTCGCTTCCTTCGATCCGGTCGCTATCGATCAGGCGTGCGCCGATCTGTGCAACCGCGAGAAGCCGTTTGCCGACAGCCTGCTTGGCGAAAAGCGCCCCGTTCCCGGCGTGGATTTCTTCCACGCGCTGCACCCGGATACCAACTGGGAGGCCGGAATCGAGCAGGCGGAGAAGATCGGACTGGGCTCCAAGGCCTATGAGTTGATGGAAATGGCCTAAAATCCAGCACATTTTGCGGCACATAGGCGAAAATTTTGCATATATGCCGGAAATGCATTGACAGATGCGCGGCTGTCTGTTAAAATATATGACAGTAGAAGCGGCAACGCCGCGCTCTATAATCAGAAACGAGGGGATAGACGAATGAAAACCTACCAGATCAAAATGTCCCGTTCCCGCTGGTTCAGCCTGCTGCTGGCCGTTCTGATGATCGTCATGATCGTCGAACTGTGCACGCCGTACTTTACCTATGGCAAGCAGACGCTCTCCTTCGTTCCGCCGGAGGGTGGCAACGAGAAGATCCTGAACGGCACCTGGAAGCTGAGCGGCTCCGACGAGACGCAGGACGGCTACAAGGAAATCGTGATCAACAGCGGCAAGATGACCGTGAAGACCACCAATATCATTCGTGTAAACCAGCTCACCGCCGATGAGGCCGTGAAGACCGCCAAGGCGGACTATGAGAAGATCGCCGCGAACGTGAAGGCCGCGGATATCGCCGTCCAGAAGGCGGAAGCGCTGGAGCTGGAAGGCGAGAAGGTCTTCAATATGATCGCGAAGAAGCTCGGCTTCGGCGAGACCGCCGACGAGATCGAGAAGGCTGAAGAGCAGGCGGCCGCCGCTGCCAGCGCCACGCCCGTGGAAGGCGAGGCCGCGGTAGAGGAAAAGCCCGTCGAGGAGAAGCCCTCTGACGAGAAGCCGAAGCAGATGACCGACGCCGAAACCAGCCTGAAGAAGATGATCAAGGCTGTAAAGGACGCGAAGGACAACCTCGCCAAGGCGCAGGAAGCCCTCGTAATCGCGCAGGAAGCCGTCACCGCCGCCCGCAATGGCGCTGTGAAGACCTACGAAGCCGACGCGTCCTATGCGTGGATCACCGAGACCGAGGAAGCCTACAACAACGCCGTTGACGAGGCGTTCAAGGCCGACTACATCTCCGGCAACACCGACCGCGTGCGCTCCGAGCTGATCGCCGCCGCCGAGTCGAAGGAGCTGGATGCGCTCAAGAAGACCAAGAAGGCCGAGCTCAAGGCCGAAGGCATCACCGATTCCAAGGCAGTTGACAAGGCTCTGAACGAGGTTGCTGTCAGCGCCGAGAAGAAGAACGAAATCGCTTCCTCCATCACCGACGACGCGGTTGCCGCCGAAGTTGAGAAGCAGTATGCCGACTACATCGCCAACATGCTCGGCGAGAAGAAGGACGGCGCGCTGAATGCCAAGCTGAACGCCAACAAGGCGCTGGCTGCCGAGGGCGCGAAGGCCGCCGCCGAGGCCATGGATAAGGCCGAAGCCGCCGCCAAGGAAGGCGAAAAGACCTATCAGAAGAAGGCCGAGAAGGCTGCCTCTGATTCCGAAAAGGAACTGGCCAAGCTGCAGAAGACCGCGCTTGAGCTGCTCCCCGAGACCGTGTTCGAAGAGCTCGCCAACGACTATCAGGCCGCCGAGGTTGCCGCGCTGCAGTATGAAGCGTACGACAACACCTCCTCCGAGAAGGCCATGATGGAAACCGAAGGCAAGGCCAAGTACAACGAGAAGAAGAGCACCCTGTCTCTCACCTTCGCCAACGGCCAGAAGATCGACACCAACTTCGGCGCCAGCTTCGGCTACAACGAGATCAAGCATCTCTCCATCCTGGGCTACGTCGGCTTCCCCTACGAGGTTGAGGACTTCAGCGAGGAAATGACCTACCGCATCGAGAACTTCTACATCAACGATGTGGTGCTGATCCCGATCATCCTGCTGGTTCTGTGCATCATCGGTATCGTGATGTGCGCGCTGAAGAAGGACAAGCTCTCCGCCGGCATCGTGCCCGCCATCCTGGGCGTCGTGGGCGTGATCGGCTACCTGACCAGCGACTTCCTCAAGCTGGGCGACAAGTACACTGTGCACATCATCCTGTTCGCTGCGATCTTCGTGGTGGCCGTGCTGCACATCGTCCTTTCCGCCAAGAAAGCGAAGAAGGCTTGATTCGATCAAGCGTAATCGGATGTAGAGTCTGATTAGAAAAGAATCCCCGTGCGACTTCGGTTGCATGGGGATTCTATTTCGGAAAACAGAACTTTGCACGTATTATTCCTTCTGAATGCAGTTATATATACGCTCCATGTGGCGGTGGTCACGTGGAGTTTTTTATATGTACAAATTTGTACGTTAAGTTTTGAAAATTGTGGTGCACATGGGATTCTCGTGCATCTTGTTAAGGGAGATCCTTGCCGCGCGAATTTCCACGAAAAAATTAAAATGGTAGAAGCGAAGTGTAAAGTGTGATATGATGATACGTGAAAGGAAATGGGAGTGGCGGGAGGTGAGCGCGGCGTGGTCATGATCCCGACGGCGATCAGCCGGATGGAGCGCGGAGAGGATAGGGAGTTCCTGCTGGAGTTGATTAACGAGAACGGCAACCTGATGTATGCAATGGCGTTTCAGATCCTGGGGAATGAGCCGGTGGCGAACGACATGGTGTCGGAAGCCTGCATGGCTCTGATGAAGAAGACGGTGTATCTTCGGACGATTGCGGAGGAAAAGCAAAGGCTGTATATCCTTGCGATCGTGAAAAACAACTGCCTGATGTATCTGCGGAAGCACTCGCGGGAGCGGCTGTTTTATGACGGGCATGAGCTGGAAACGAGTCTGGCTTCGGAGGATGCGGTGGACGACGCGCTGATTGCCGACGCGGATTCACAGATGCTGAGGGAAGCGCTTCGGAAGGTGGACGGACGGACGCGCGATCTGCTTTCGATGAAGTACTTCGAAATGCGTTCGGATTCGGAGATTGCCGAAAAGCTGGGTATCGGGAAGAACAGCGTGCGGCAGTATCTGACGGTGGCGAAGCGAAAGCGGAAGGAAGAGCTGATAAGGGGTGGATGGTATGGATGAGGAATACAGGACGGCTGAGGGAAGCGCTTCGGAAGGTGGACGGACGGACGCGCGATCTGCTTTCGATGAAGTACTTCGAAATGCGTTCGGATTCGGAGATTGCCGAAAAGCTGGGTATCGGGAAGAACAGCGTGCGGCAGTATCTGACGGTGGCGAAGCGAAAGCGGAAGGAAGAGCTGATAAGGGGTGGATGGTATGGATGAGGAGTTCATGACGGCTGAGGAAATCCGGCAGGAAATTGCCAAACTGAAGCTGCGCCTTGCCTTTCAGCAGGACTTTGAGGACGAGGTGGGAACGCTGCGCGGAAACGCGTTCCCAGCGCGCGTAAAACGGCTGTGCGACGGCCTGAAGACAAGGACGGAACCGAGCACACCCCCGCGCAGAAGAACCGCGTGGCACATCCCCAAGGGCGGGAGAATCGTGGCTGCCGTGTTGATCGTGCTGATGGTCGGCGCGGGCTCAGCCATCGCGGCGCTTCAAATGGCAGGCGTCAGTCTTCTGGGACTGAGCGCGCAGAGCTATCCGGATCATACCTCTTACAGCCTGACGTATACCGGAAAAACCATTGAGGTGCCCGAATCATGGGACGGCAGCTTCTACCCGGCGTATATACCGGATGGGTTTGTGTACAAGGAGTCGTATTTGCATGAGGTCGTTTACGCCGATGCGAAAGGCAATACGTTGTCGTACTCAGAGTACACCATGGGAACACAAGCCAGCTATGACACGGAGAATGCAAACGTAAAGGCGGTTCAGATTAACGGAGCTGAAGCGATGTTTATTGAAAAGGAAGGGTGGTCTGCGGTTATCTGGTCGGCAAACAACCGTCTGTTCATAGTTGATTTGAAGGGAGAAGCGGAGATTGCTTTGAAGGTTGCATTGAGTGTGACGATGATTCAATAACGAAAGAAGGGAGTGGTTCTATGAGAAGAAAAATTCACGGAAAGACGGTTCTGAATCTGGCGCTTTATGCGGCGCTGGGGTGCTTGCTGATTCTGCTGTTAAGCGGGGCGAGCCGGGAGCGGCTGCTGCGGGAAAAGACGTCGAATCCGTATTCCGAGCGGGCGATTACGGTGGCGTTTCCTGACGACGGAGGGGAGACAGTGAAGCGCCTGCTGGCGGACGAGCGCCTGCCGGAGGTGGAGCTGCTGTATTCCGACGGGCAGTTTCTGGGCTGCAACGGGAAGACGCTTGTGTCGGAGCGGCTTCATCTGCTGTCCGGTCAGATACTCGACGAGGACGCGAGCGACGCGCCGGGCGCGATGATCGGCAAGGGGCTTCAGGGTGATGTGGACGAGGAGAACCGGATCGGCGTGCTGAGAAGCCGGCTTCCGGTGACAGGCGTTCTGGGCTACGAGGAGCTGTACACGCAGATGGATTACCGGATCGTCGTTCCGCTGTCCTATCTGTGCGAGGAGATGGGCTATGCGCTTCCTTCGCTGATTGTGGACGGCACGGCGGCGGAGATGGAGCAGTTCCGGATGCTGCTTGCAGCGGATTACGAGAAGGAATGCTCCGTGCAGCCGGTGAAGGAGGTCGGCCTTCGAGAGGTGTATCAGATCAGGAAGGCGGACAACCAGGTGACGCTCTGGATGGCCGGATTCGTGATGCTGTTTGCGCTGTTTGAGCACGTGCTGATGGTGCTTCAGAGCGCGGACAGCTGCGCGGCGTTCCTCACGCTGGGCTACGGAAGCCGGGCGCTGAACCGGTATTTCGTGCGCAAACAGGTGCTTTGGAAGCTGGCGGGGCTTGCGGCCGGCTGCCTTTTGACGGCGCTGCTGATGCGCTACAGCCTGCTCGGCACGGCGGCCGTGTGCGGCCTGATTGGCGCGGAGCAGCTGCTTGGCACGCGGATGGCGGCGGGCAAAATCGTTCGAAACGCGGTGAGGGGGTAAGCGGAGATGAGTGAATTTCAGAAAACGATTGAAAAGCATCCATTCCTCACTATGTCCTTTCTGCTGCTTCTCACAGTCGCGCTTTTATTTGAAAACGTGCTGATGAACGATGCGATTCATGTGAACCGGCAGGATCAAAAGCTGCAAAGCTGGACGGACAAGCACTTTTACACGCTGACGGACACGGTATCGCAGGAGGAGGAAGCCGCGCTGTGGAAGTCGGACGATTGCATCCTGCGGATGAAGAGCGTGGTCGACGCATTCGAGGAGGCATACGGCTATTGCGTTTACGGGCAGCAGCAGATATCGATAGAAGGACTTCGCATGCCGGATGAATTCTATTACCCTTTGCCCAGAGATGCGCAGGGCAACAAGCTTTATGAGGATGCGGAGCTGATTTGCCGTCAGGTTAACTCGTATGCATGGGATCTTTTCCAGATGCAGACGGTGGAGGGGCGCGGTTTGCAGCCGGGGGATTATGAATACGAGGACGAAATTCCGGTCGTGCTTGGAAACGCGTACAGCGGATATTTGCAGGTTGGGGATGTGCTGGAAAGTGTCGGGCGGCGGCTGAAGGTCGTGGGCATTTTGCAGCCGAACATCGTTGTGCGGTTTCAGGACAGACTGGAGCAGCTGGACTGGACGATCGTGATGCCGTCCCGCGAGCTGCCGGAGGGCATGGACGGGCGAATTCCCTATGACACGCAGCTGGGAACGGATTATCGAATGGACTATATCCAGAAGCTGGGCGGCATATTCGCGCTTTCGTCCGAGAACGAGCTGCCGGAGCTGATGCGGTTTATCGATGAAACCGTGAAAAAGTACGGCGTATTTGATCTTCAGCTCATGATTCTGCCGCCGCGGGGCGTGCAGCTGCTTTCGGACGTGGTGGGGCAGTATTCGCAGACGAAGCAGCTTTGGACGGTTGTGATGCTGCTTCTGCTCACGCTCTGCTTCGCGCGGTTCGCGGCGCTGCTTTTCAGGCAGAACGCGCGGCGCTACGCGGTGCTGCTGGTTTCCGGCGCGAGCCAGGGGCAGATGCTGCGGATTGTGCTTTCGGGCATGCTGACGATGGCGTTGATTTCCAATGTGCTGGCGTATGCGATTACGTACATGCTGATTGGCGTGAAATACCGGCTGTCGCTGGCGGCGCTGAGTCTGGCGCTGGACGCGGCGGTGTCGATGGTTATGTTCCGGCGATACATTCAGACCTCGGAGAAGGCGGTTTCCATATTGGAGCGCGAGTGAGGAGGAAAACAAATGAATCTGTTTACGCTGAAAAACGTGAAAAAGAGCTATGGCCGCGGCGAAGCGGCGGTGCACGCGCTGAACGGCCTGAACCTTGAAATCGGCGAGGGCGCGTTTGCCGCCATCACGGGGCGAAGCGGCTCCGGCAAGAGCACGCTGATGAAGGTGCTCGCCGGACTGGTTACGCCGGAGAGCGGCGAGGGCTACTTTCGGGACGAAAAGCTAAACGGGCGCTCGTGGAAGCAGCTGCTTGAGTATCGCAGGAAGCACGTGGGCATCATCACGCAGAGCTATTCCCTTCTGGACGAGGACACGGTGTTTGACAACATCGCGCTGCCGCTTCAGCTGCGCCACGTGGGGCGCGAGGAGATTGAGCGGGAGGTGACGGAGCTTTGCCGGACGCTGGGCATTCTGGAAAAACTGGACGCGTGCGCGAACGAGCTTTCCGGCGGTCAGCGGCAGCGCGTGGCGATCGGCCGGGCGCTGATTACGAAGCCGACCGTGATCCTCGCCGACGAGCCGACAGGCGCGCTCGACCGCGAAAACGAGGAGAACATCATGAAGATTCTGCGGGCGATTCACGAAAACGGCACGGCGCTGATCATCGTGACGCACGATCCGGAAATTGCGGATGCATGCGATACGAGAATTGAGATTGACGACGGGCGCGTGCGCACGCTGGGATAGGGGAGCGTTCTCCGGACATTGAAAAGCGCCGGGCCGATTAAATCGACCCGGCGTTCTGCTGAAAGCGGGACTCGAACCCGCACGCCTTGTGGGCAGGAGATTTTAAGTCTCCGGTGTCTGCCATTCCACCATTTCAGCGCGTCCGGCTCGCGGGGAGCCGGAAGGGAATCAGCGGAGACCTCTGCGGCTCAGCTTTCTGCGCAGGCGCTTATTGGTGATCTGGCGCATGCCGCAGGAGTAAATCGGAACGCCGATGAGCAGGCCGAGGAAGGAGAACACGATCACGATGAAGGACTTGATGCGGCTCCAATCGGTGGAAACCAGCGAATCCGCAAAGCTCGCGGTGGCCTTGCAGGTGAGAAGACCCAGATAGGAGAACAGGAGGAAGAACAGGAAGCCGAGAACCATCAGGAAGGTGCCGTATACCGTCTTGCGCGGCTTGGAGATAATCAGCATCAGGAAGGCGACGATCAGCGCGCAGAGGGACACGAAATAGGGAACGTTGATCTGCAGCTTGTCCAGATGCGCAAAGCGCAGCCAGTTCATTTCGCGGCTAAAGGAGCCGTATTTCATCACGGCGGTGACGAGGTTGGAGTGCTTCGTCAGATCATAAGCGGCGGAGCCGGACGCGGACATGGTTGTTTCAGGCGTAATCGTTGTCTCGGGCATAATCGTTGTCTCGGGCGTCATCGTCGCTTCGGCGGAAGGATCAACGCCGGGCGTGACGTCGCCGGGCGTCGCGATCGGCGTAACCATGGGGACGACATTCGAATCGACCTCGGGTTTCATGCCGTATTTCTGCATCGGGTGGCGAATGACATCCATAAAGGACAGGTCTGCGGCGGCAAGCGCGGACTTGATCTCGCTCATCGTCGAGGAGGTCTCGCTGTTGTTATCGCCGACGAGGAAGCTCTGCAGGGTGAAGGAGCCGTTGTCCTTCTCGGTTTTGATCAGATCGGCGTAGATGAAGCCCGTGGCTGTTGCGCTGAAGAGGAACGCAAGGATGAACGCGACGAACGCGATCCACTTGATCACTCGGATAACTTTCATATATGACCCTCCCGTATTTCCTTCGTGTCCGGCCGACTGCGTGCCGGGCGTATATATATTATACCGTTTTACGGTTCACTCGTCAATAGAATATTTCAAAAGTATTGAAAACTTTGTAAGAAGTATTACACGACGTCGGATAAACCGGCTCAGAACCACGTGAACTAAAAATGATTTACATTACAGCAATTTACGTAATTTTCAGCATATATCCACAAATGAGTTAAGAGAATAATCTAATCAAAAAGGGAAAATGCATAGCTTTTCCGTTGCCTGGCAATACTGGTCGTGATCGCGGGAGGTGATTGCTTGGCGACGGGAAAGGTGGAAATCTGCGGGCTGGACACGTCCAGACTGCCGGTGCTTTCACAGGAAAGCATGCGCGAGATGATCGAAAAAGCGCAGGCGGGCGACAAGGACGCGCGCCGGGAGCTGATTCAGGGAAATCTGCGGCTGGTTCTGAGCGTGATTCAGCGGTTTCAGAACCGCGGAGACAATGTGGACGATCTGTTTCAGGTGGGCTGCATCGGGCTTATGAAGGCGCTGGACAATTTTGATCTGAGCCTGAACGTGCGGCCGAGCACATATTGCGTGCCGATGATTATCGGTGAAATTCGCCGTTATCTGCGGGATAATAACGCCATTCGCGTGTCCCGTTCGCTTCGCGATACCGCTTACAGGGCGCTTCGCACGCGGGACGAGCTGAGCTGCCGCTATGGCAGGGAGGCGGGAATCGGGGATATAGCCCGTGAAATGGACGTGCCGGAGGAGGACGTCGCGGCGGCGATGGAGGCCATACAGGCGCCGGTTTCGCTGTCGGAACCGGTGTATCAGGACGCGGGAGACGCGGTATATGTGATGGATCAGGTGAAGGACGAGCGCGTGAGCGAGGACGATTGGGTGCGCAGGCTGTCGATTCAGAACGCCATGAGCCGTCTGGGGGCGCGCGAGCGGGGAATTATCGAGCGACGCTTCTTTCAGGGGCGCACGCAGATGGAGGTCGCTTCCGAAATCGGCATCTCACAGGCGCAGGTTTCACGCCTTGAGAAGGCCGCGCTGGCGCAAATGCGGCGATATATATGAAAAAATACGGCGTTTATAAGCAAAACCGCCCATAAATCCCATTGGAACGCGTTTGGCGCGCGCGGCATAGGATGAAGGCAAAGGGGATGATCGGATGAGCTTTGCGGATCTGAAGCAGAAGGACGTTATCAACATCTCCGACGGGCGGCGGCTGGGAAAGCCGATCGACGTTACCTTTACCGAAAACGCGCGGATTGAGGCGATTGTGGTGCCCGACGGGAACCAGAGTCTGTCGTCGCTGTTCGGAAAATCGCGCGGGGGAATCCAGATTCCATGGGAGCGCGTGCACCGAATTGGCGACGACGTGATTCTTGTGGAGATTGGAACGGAGGCCTGCTGATGGCCGGACGGGCGCCCGGCGCCGTTCAAGCGCCGGGCCGAGCCTGAAAATTTCATCAGTTAAAATTAACAAATTCTACGTTGGGGGGTGGACGAATGGTTAATATCGTTGTATAATAACAATAGTACGTAGGGGTTGAGGTAGAAGACGTGAAATGCGTATACTGTGGCCATGTGGGCAGCCGCGTGGTCGATTCCCGCCAGTCGGAGGACGGAAGCTCCATCCGCAGAAGGCGCGAATGCGAGAAGTGCTTTCGCAGATTCACAACCTTTGAGAAGGCCGACACCGTGCCGCTCATGGTTATTAAAAAGGATAAGACGCGTCAGCTCTTTGACGCGGACAAGCTGCGCGCGGGCATCATCAAGGCCTGCGAGAAGCGCCCGGTTTCCCGGCAGAAGATCGACGAAGTCGTCGACGAAATCGAACGGCGCGCGTATCGGGAGACCGAACAGGAGATCACGTCCAAGGCCATCGGCGAGATGGTGATGGAAAGTCTCAGGAAGCTGGACGAGGTGGCGTATGTGCGATTCGCCTGCGTCTATCACCAGTTCCGGGATCTTCAGACGTTTGTGGACGAGCTTGGACGGCTGATCAGTGAAAACCAGGGAAACGCTGACGATGAGGTCAGATGATATATCCAAATACGATAGAAAAGGGGAAACGAACATGGCTAACAACGAACTGATTCTCGCTGTTGACGACGAGGCCCATATTCTTGAACTGCTTTCATTCAACCTGGAAGCTTCCGGATACCGCGTTGTGACGGCGGCGACGGGCGAGGACGCGCTGGTCGTCTGCGCGCACGAGCGCCCGACGTTGGTTCTCCTGGACATCATGCTGCCTGGTATCGACGGTATGGAAGTGTGCAGAAGATTGAAGAGCCAGCCCACCACCGCGGATATTCCGATCATCATGCTGACCGCCAAGGGCGACGAAGTGGACAAGATTCTCGGCCTCGAGCTGGGCGCGGACGATTACATCACCAAGCCCTTCTCCGTGCGCGAGCTGATTGCCCGCGTGAAGGCGCTTCTGCGCCGCGCCGCACCGCAGAACGAGGATGAGGGCATCCTGCACGTTGGCGGACTCACGATCGACGTGGGCAACTACGAGGCCTTCCGCAACGGCGAGAAGCTGTCTCTGACGCTCAAGGAATTCGAGCTGCTCAAGCTGCTCGTCATCAGCCGCGGCAAGGTGCTGACCCGCGACTTCCTGCTCGACCGCATCTGGGGCTATGAGTTCTATGGCGAGACCAGAACTGTCGATGTGCACATCCGTCACATCCGTCAGAAGCTGGGCGACGATGCGCACTACATCGAGACGATTCGCGGCGTCGGCTATAAGTTCAACGATCGTCAGGAAAACAGACTGTGAGATTAAGGGCCGCCCTGATGGCGACCCTGGTCAACTTCGTCGTATGCGCGCTGCTATTGACCGCGTGTTCAGTCACCGCGGCCAATCTGCAAAACGGGATCTTAGAAGAAGAATTAAAGCTGACATGCCGCCTGTCCACAGAGATGTTGAACAGTGCGGCATTTCAGGATGATCCCGAGGAGTACCTGAACGGGATTGCAGAAGAAGGCGGCATGCTGGTTGCATACTTCCGAAGCGATGGATCGGTCGCCTATAAGAACTTCGACTACGACGTGAGCGCGCCGACGGATGAAGAGCTTTTGAAGGAAAAAGCGGGCGCGCGGACGTTCCGTCGAACCGGTTCTACGGGAAAGAAACTGATTTACACATACATGGCGCTTTCAGACGGAAGCGTGCTGGGCTATGGAAAGCAGCAGGTGGGGTGGGCGCACGCGCTGGGCGAATACCTTTGGGTGTTCGTGCTGGTGATTCTGGCCGCCATCATCATGCAGTTCGTGATCATCGATCATACGGTGGGATTGTCCGACCAGATGGTCGAATCGACCATGAGGGTGCTGGAGGACTTCACGGAGGGGCGCTTTGACAGCCGCATTACCGATGTGGCCGCCGCGTCGCAGAGCGTGGCCGCCAAGTACAACGCGACGCTGGGGCGCGTGCAGGATCGCGTGTTCCGCCAGCAGCGGCGAAATATCGTTTTCGGCCAGATGCTGAACCAGATGCGGCAGGGTCTGATTACCGTAGACCGCGAGAAGTACATCACCTTCGCCAACGGCGTCAGCGGCGAGCTGTTCGGCGTGTCCGTGAAGGACGCGGAGGGGCTCTTGCTGACCGAGGTCTTCCGAAACGAAGAGCTGGAAAAGGTTATCGGTGAAGCGATGGAGATGGGCACCGGCAACCTGTGCACCGCCGACATGGACGGCAAGCGCCCGGGCGGCGGCAACCGCCCGCTGCGCGCGTACGCGTCCAGCCTGTTCCGCGAGGGCAAGTGCTCCGGCGCGATGGTCATCGTGGAGGACATTACCGAGCTGCGCAAGCTGGAGCAGCTGCGCACCGACTTCGCCGCAAACGTGTCTCATGAGATGAAGACGCCGCTTACGTCGATCAAGGGCTTCGTGGAAACGCTGCAGGCGGGCGCGATTGACAACCCGACCATGGCGCGCAAGTTCCTGGACATCATCATGATTGAAGCGGACCGCCTGACGCGCCTGATCAACGACATTCTCTCCATCACCAAGCTGGAATCCGGCGACGAAGAGGTGGAGATCAAGCCGATTGCGCTGGATAAGGCCGTGATGGAAGTCTGCGAGCTTCTGAAGATTCACGCGCAGGAGAAGGAAGTGCGCCTGATCGCCGCGCCGAACGAGAAGCCGGCCTACGTGATGGGCAATCCCGACCGCGTGAAGCAGCTTCTGATCAACCTGATCGAGAACGGCATCAAGTACAACAAGACCGGCGGCAGCGTGTCCATCAAGGTGTTTGAGGACAAGGCGAATGTGAACCTGATCATTGCCGACACGGGTATCGGCATCAAGGAAGAGCATCTGAGCCGCCTGTTCGAGCGCTTCTACCGCGTGGACAAGGGTCGCTCCCGCGCCATGGGCGGAACGGGTCTGGGTCTGGCTATTGTGAAGCACATCGTGAACACGATGAACGGTATGATTGAGGTACACTCGAAATACGGCGAGGGTACGGAATTTCTGATTACGCTTCCGCGCGCGCCCGAAAGCGAAGTGGGCGGAAGGCCGGAAGAAGAGCAGGAGGAAACGGAATGCTGAAGGTAGCAATGATCAGCAAGTGGCACGTGCATGCCGAGGGATACGCCCGCAGCTTTAATAAGGAAGCGGACGCGTGCGTGACGTGCGTGTGGGACGAGAATCCCGACCGCGGTCGGGAATGGGCGAAGCAGCTGGAAGTTCCGTTCGTGGAGAACTATGATGACGTGCTTGCGCGCACGGACGTCGACGCGGTAGCCATCTGCTCGCCGACCAACATGCATGCCGATCTCATGATCCGCGCGGCGCAGGCACACAAGCATATCTTCACCGAAAAGGTGATGTGCCTGACGACGGAGGAATGCCGCCGCGTGGCGAAGACGATTGAGGAAAACGGCGTTGTGTTCACGATTTCGTTCCCGCATCGCTGCTTCCCGGAGAACCTGTTCATCAAGCAGGCGATTGACGAGGGCATGCTGGGCGACATTACGCTGTTCCGCGTGCGCAACTGCCACAACGGCGCGCTGGCGAACTGGCTGCCGGATTACTGGTATGACCCGGAGACCACGGGCGGCGGCGCGATGATGGATCTCGGCGCGCATCCGATGTATCTGTCCCGCTGGTTCATGGGAAAGCCCGTGAGCATCCAGTCCCGCTTCACGACGCACACAGGACGCACGGTGGACGACGACGCGGTGAGCGTCATCGGCTTTGAAAGCGGCGCGATGGCGATTTCCGAGACCAGCCTTGTGTCCCCGTTCACGCCGCGCATCTGTGAAATCTATGGCACTCGCGGCGTGATTCTGTGCGAGGACGGCCGCGTGCGCGTCAAAACGAGCCTGCTTCAGGCGGACGGCAACGACGGCTGGATCACGCCCAGGCTGCCGAAGGAGCTTCCTTCGCCGCTCAGGCAGTTCATCGATTCCGCGCTGTACGGAAAGCCTGTGCGCTTCGGCACGCAGGAGGGCATCGAGCTGACGGAGCTGATGGAGAACGCCTATAAGGCGCAGAGAGAAGGAAGAACGGTCGCGCTGTAAGCAAGAAAGAGAAAACGACGCTGTTCCGGTTTTGTCCGGGATACAGCGTCGTTTTTTTGCATACACCGCTAAAAATGCTGCTCGGCATGCATGACAGGCACTATAGCAAAACATAATTTGACGCACACATACCGTTGTGATATAATAGCGATGGAACCTCGTGTTCCCGGCAGGAAGGAAACAGATGGCGCTTGGCTTTTACCCCTCCCATACAAAGGGAGGTGATGGTCGTGACCGATTACGAAATTCTCGCGATTGTTCTCATGATTATCACTGTGGCTTTTACGATTCACATCGGAAACCATAAGTAGTAAAGTTAAAGCCGCCATCCAGCGCTAACTGGTAGGCGGCTCCTCATCATAACGGAGGGAGAAGCCAATCCACAAGCGTCATCCCTTCCTGCCGTTATTATATCACGGTGTGTTTCGGCTGTCAACGACGAATTTTTGCCGGTTGAAGACTGTAAAATGAAAGACTCGCAGCGGCAGGATACTTCCATATCCATGACGGCTGCGAGTCCTTGCGCTTATGCGAGAGGTCGGATCTCGATTTTGGGAGCGTCATACTCGATCGTTCATTTCGCACGCAGCGCGTCCGGCAGGAATTCGCGTAGACTACGGCGCACCTTTCCGGAGTAGCCGGTGGTGGTATCGGCGGAGAGGAGCGAGTTGACGACGGCTTCCTCGGTGGCTTCCGCGCAGGCGCGGAAGGCGAGCTCGAGCCATTCTTCGCGCAGGATGCGCATGGTCTGAATCGCGGGCGCGTCGGCGGGGATGCGGTTGGCTGTGGAGAAGCCGACGAATACGTCGCCGCTGCCGTGTCCCCAGATGGAGCCGCAGCGGGCAAGGCCTGCGCCCGCGCGCTTGACGATGCGCCGAAGCTGGCGGCTGGAAACGGGCAGGTCGGTGGCGACGATGACGATGCAGCTTCCCTTGTCCGGCGCGTCCTCGCGGATGCGCCGGTCGATTTCAAGGCCGACGGGATGCCCGCCGATTTGCAGGTCGGCAAGGCTGCCGTGGTTTGTCTGCGCGAGCACGCCGAGCGTGAAGCGCTCGCTCTCGATTTCAAGAACGCGTGAGGCGGAGCCTACGCCGCCCTTCAGGCCGTGGCAGGTGGTTCCCTTGCCGCAGCCCACGCCGCCCTCGGCGAAATCCGCGCGGGCGGCTTCGATGGCGGCGAACACGTGCTCGCGGGTCACGGCGCGCTCGCGAATGTCGTTGAGCGACGCGTCGTTGCATTCGCATACGACGGGGTTGAGCGACGTGACGGCGATTCCCTCGGCTTCACAGCGGCGCAGGGTGTATTCCACCAGCGCGTCGTGCACGATGCCGACGTTCAGTGTGTTCGTCAGCGCAATGGGCGTTTCCAGCGTTCCCAGCTCGTCGACCTGCACCAGCCCCAGCGTTTTCCCGAAGCCGTTCAGCACGAAGGACGCGGCGACGGATTTGTTTGTAAACGGGTTTTCCGCGCAGGGAAGCACGACGGTTACGCCGGTTTTGTGGCGCGCGTTGTCGATTGTGGCATGCCCGACGTGCACGCCGGGCACGTCGGCAAGGTTGTCGAGTGCGCCCGAGGGCAGGCGGCCGATGGTGAGTCCGATGTCGTGTGCTTTCATCTTATTTGCTCCATTCCTTCAGCCGCGCGTACCACCGGCGGGCGTCCTCCGCGCGGAAGGAGGGGAAGCCGGTCATGTAGTGGTTGGTATAGCGCTTGCCGCCATACGTCCACTCGATGAGAATCATGCGCTGCTGCCCGGCGAAGACGCGAATCTCGCCCAGCTCGATATTCTCGTTGGCGGGCGATTCGCGCTCGCCCTCAAGCAGGGTTTCGTTTGTGTCCGCGTCGATCAGGCGGTACTGAACCGTACCGCCCTCGCGGCTGTCGTTTCCGAGGATGACACGGTGCGACCACGCCTCAAGCTCGTCCAGCATCACGCATACCGGCACCTGAATGCGCGCGATCACGTCAAACGCCAGCTTCTTCGTGTAATACCAGTCGACGACGGCATCCGAAATCTGCGGCCAGCAGTCGATCATGTTCCACCAGATGATGCCGGTGCGCCGCCATTTGCGAATGCGCGTGTTTTCAATGAAGAACTTGAACGCCTCCGCCTGCGTGATCTGCGAAAGCAGCGCGAATTCGTCCAGCGTGTCGGGCACGGAGCCGAACAGAATGCGAACCTGATTGGCCATCAGCTCGTTGCGGTCGTAGCCGCGGCGGAAGCCCTCCAGCAGGTAATCGCTGTTGTGCGCCGCCCACGCGCCGTCCCTGCACATCGGCCACAGCTCGGCTTCCGGAATGAACTTCTTCAGCGATTCGGGCGCGGGGCAGCCGTGATAGCCGCATTCGGAGACGAAATGCGCCGGGTTCTGCTTGTAGAAGTCGTCCTTGAAGTACGCGCGCGGGCCCCAGTTATGCTGCTCGGGCACCAGATGCGGCGCGACGCCGCCGTCGATATACGGCGAGGACGGCAGGAACAGGCGGTGCGGGTCGTTTTCGCGAACGGCGCAGGGGAGCGCTTCGCGGGTGACGGCGTTGTAGTGGTTTTCGGCGGGCGAGATACCGTGCCACGTGTAGGCCGCGTCAACCTCGTTGTCGCCCGCCCAGAGGATGATGCTCGCGTGGTTGCGCAGGCGGCGAATGATGACGGACGCTTCCTCATACATCAGCTGCAGGAAGTCCGGCGACTGCGGATACAGCGCGCAGGCCATGCAGAAATCGTGCCAGACCATGATGCCGTTTTCGTCGCACAGGTCGAACAGGCGGTGATCCTCATACACGTTGCCTCCCCACAGGCGCATGATGTTGCAGCCGGCTTCCGCAAACAGTTCTACGGCACGATCGTAGCGCTCCGCGTCTCGGCTGTGGAACGCGTCCATCGGCACCCAGTTTGAGCCCTTGGCGAGGATGGGGCAGCCGTTTACCGCGATCAGGAACTCGCCCTCGTCGCCCGGCGCCATTTTGTGGCGAATGTCCACCGTGCGCAGGCCGATTCGTTCGCTGCGGGAGGAAACCACCTCGCCGTCCTTCAGAAGCTCCATGCGAACCTCGTACAGATTGGCCTCGCCATAGCCGCGAGGCCACCACAGGCGCGGGTTCGAAACGGCGAAGCTGCCTTCTCCGCTCACAAAGCGCACGGGGTCGTCCGCGACCATCTGGCCATCCAGATAGATGCGCACGCGCATGCCGCTGAAGCTCGTTTCCTCGGTGCGGAAGCGGTATTTGAACAGAACCTCTGCGCGGCGCTCATTGACGCTGCGGGTGACGTAATAGGTCTGCGTAAGCTCCGTTTTCGGCACGCTTTCCAGCGTCACGCCGCGCCACATGCCGGCCGACGGGAAGCGGGGCGTGATGTCCCAGCCGAAGGAATGCGGGGGCATGCGCAGGCGAACGTATTCGTCGCTGCGCTCGCCGCCGTAGGCGTGAACGGGGAAATCCTGCTGCGCGGCATGCAGAAGCGCCGAATGGATTTCGACGCGAACGACGTTTTCACTGCCCGGCCGCAGGGCGCTTCCGCAGGGGAAGACGTGCGGAATGAGCGCGTTTTCCGAATGGCCGATCTTTTCGCCGTTCACAAACACGTCGGCGATGCAGTTCAGCCCCTCAAAGCAGAGGCGCGCCGGGCGCGCGGCAAAGGCTTCGGGCACGAAGACGGTTTTCTCAAACGTCCAGTCCCAGTATTCATAGGGCTTATAAAGGTATTCGTTTGCGCCGTAATACGGGTCGGGCTCGATTCCGGCGCGGAAAAGATCCAGCTCCACGTTGCCGGGCACTTGCGCTGTGAGGGAAAGCGTTTCGCCCTCCGGCGAGCGTCCGCGAAGCGCCCATTCGCCGTTCAGAGAAAGATTCATGAATAGCCCTCCTTGCGATTGACATTAAGGGAATGCACTGGTATTATACACGAAGGGGATGAATTTGCATAGCGGGAAATTCTGTCCCAAAGGCGAAATGGCGAAAATCATCATTGTGGAGGCTGAATATGAGATACGCAACCGAGAATGACGAACGCGCTCGCAGGCGAATTCTGCCCGTGCGCGTGGTGAAGACGTGGGGAAACGTGGAAAACGTGCAGGCGCTGCTGGAAGATAAGCAGGGTGAGGCGTATCTGGGGCACTACGACGGCTGTACGCTCACAAGCCGGGCGGACGCGCATGCCGCTGTGCTGCTCGACTTCGGCGCAGAGTTTCACGGTACGCTGCGCATCACCACGGAACTGGTGAACGGCGCCGTTCAGACGGTGAACGTGCGCGTTCGCTTCGGCGAGTCGGCGTCCGAGGCGCTGGCGCCGCTGGGCTGGAAGGGCGCGTGCAACGATCACGCCGAGCGCGACCGCGTGTACGCGCTGGGCGCGCTGAGCACGCGCGAGAGCAACGAGTCCGGCTTCCGCTTTGCGTATATCGAGCTGGAAGACGAGGGCTGTTTGCAGCTGCACGCGGTGCAGGGTGTGCGGATTGAAAGAGACCTTGCGCGGCTGGGCAGCTTTGAATGCGACGACGCGCTTGTGAACCGCATCTTTGAAACCGCGGCGCGAACCACGCATCTGTGCATGCAGAATTACCTGTGGGATGGCATCAAGCGCGACCGCCTTGTGTGGATGGGCGACATGCACACCGAGGTGCTGACGATTCTGAACCTGTTCGGCGGCCAGGATGTGGTCACGAAGTCCCTCGATTTCCTGAAGTCGCACACGCCGGTAACCGGGTGGATGAACAACATGCCGAGCTACTCGCTGTGGTGGGTAATCGTCAACCACGACTGGTATCTGTACACCGGCGACGAAACCTATCTCAAAAAGCAGCGGGAATACCTGACGGCGCTGGCGCGGAGGTTGGTGAACTTGGTCGATGAGACGGGCTGCGAGCAGATGCCCGGGAAGTTCCTCGACTGGCCGACCAGCGAGGACAAGGCGGCTTCGCACGAGGGCATGCAGGGGCTTTTGAAGCTGGCGCTGGACGACGCGGCGCGCATGCTGGCCGTGCTCGGCGAGAAGGCGCTGTCGGAAACCTGCGCGGAGACGGCTCGGCGCATGCAGAAGCACGGCGCAGAACCTTCCGGAAGCAAGGCCGCGGCGGCGATTCTGTCCATCGCAGGCGCGGCGGACGCGCATGCGATCAACTCCGAACGGCTGGCGAAGGATGGAGCGCGGGGCTATTCCTGCTTCATGGGCGGCTATATCATGGAAGCGCGGGCGCTGGACGGCGACGTGCAGGGCGCGCTGGACGATATGCGCGCGTTCTGGGGCGGCATGCTTCAAATGGGCGCGACGACGTTCTGGGAGGATTTCTCGGTCGACTGGATGGAAAACGCCGCGCCGATCGACGAGATCGTGCCCGAGGGCAAGAAGGATATTCACGGCGATTTCGGCGCGTATTGCTACAAGGGTTTCCGGCACAGCCTGTGCCACGGCTGGTCGAGCGGCCCGGCGACGTTCCTGCTCCGCTATGTGCTGGGCGTGAAGCCGCTGGAGCCGGGCTTCGAGCGTGTGCGCGCTCGTCCGCAGCTGGGCGGTCTCCGCTATGCGAAGGGAACCGTGCCCACGCCGAAGGGATTGCTTCGGGTCGAAGCGGAACGCCAGCCGGACGGCAGCGTGCGCGTGAAGATCGACGCGCCGGAGGGTATAACTGTAGAACAGTAGAACGTGAATTTACAGAAAAATGCTTGTATGGCGCGAAAGGCCCGCTTATAATATACAAGCGAATGGATTTGCCTTATCCAGAGTGGTTGAGGGACGGGCCCGATGAAACCCGGCAACCGGTGAGAATCCGGTGCCAATTCCCGCGGCGCTTGCGCCGGAAGATGAGGCGGGCGCGAAAACAGAAGCTTTTGTTTGCGGACTCGCTGTGCGAATGGCGAGTCCGTTTTACATTGCGCGCGCCGTAGGGCGCTGAAAGGAAAGAAGACATGCGTAAACTGTTCTCCTCTGAATCCGTAACCGAAGGACATCCCGATAAAATCTGCGATCAGATCTCCGACGCGGTGCTCGATGCAATCCTTGAGAAGGATCCGACGGCGCACGTGGCGTGCGAATGCACGGTGACCACCGGTCAGATCATGGTCATGGGCGAAATCAGCACGAGCTGCTTCGTGGACATTGCCGGCATCGCGCGCCGCAAGGTGCTTGAAATTGGCTATGACCGCGCGAAATACGGCTTTGACGGCTCCTCCTGCGCCGTTCTGGTGTGCGTGGACGAGCAGAGCCCGGACATCGCCATGGGCGTGAACAACGCGCTGGAAGGGCGCGAGAGCAACGCCATGGAAACCGGCGCGGGCGATCAGGGCATGATGTTCGGCTATGCCTGCGACGAAACGCCCGAGTACATGCCCATGCCCATCGCGCTGGCGCATCGCATCACGCGCCGCATGGCGGAGGTGCGCAAGAGCGGTCTTGTGAATTACATGCGTCCCGATGGCAAGGCGCAGGTGACCGTTGAATACGACGGCGACAAGCCCGTGCGCGTAGACACTGTGGTTCTGTCCACCCAGCACGCGCCCGATGTCACGCATGAGCAGATTGAGAAGGATATGATCGAGCTTGTGATCAAGAAGGTCATTCCCGCCGAGCTGATCGACGAAAATACCCGCTTCCTGATCAATCCGACCGGACGCTTCGTCGTCGGCGGCCCGCAGGGCGACAGCGGCCTGACCGGACGTAAGCTCATCGTTGACACCTACGGCGGCATGGGCCGTCACGGCGGCGGAGCGTTCTCCGGCAAGGATCCCACGAAGGTGGACAGAAGCGCGGCGTACGCGGCGCGTCACGCGGCGAAGAACCTCGTCGCGGCGGGTCTTGCGAAGAAGTGCGAGATTCAGCTGGCGTATGCCATCGGCGTGGCGCACCCGGTGTCTATCATGGTGGACACGTTCGGCACGGGCGTGAAGAGCGACGAGGAGCTGGCCGCGCTGATCGAAAAGACCTTCGATTTCCGTCCGGCTGCCATTATCGAGCGCCTTGACCTGCGCCGTCCGATTTATCAGAAGGTTGCGACGTATGGTCACTTTGGCCGCGACGATCTCGATCTCACGTGGGAAAAGCTGGACTGCGTGGACAAGCTCAAGAACGCCTGAGCGTGAATACAAAAGCGCCCGTCGGCCATTGCGGCAGCGGGCGCTTGCGCATACGCAATCCACGGAAGCGTGTATACTATGAAAAAAGGGGGGATTGTAAATGAACAGATGGGTGTACGCCGCGCTGTGCGCGGTTGCGCTGATTGGAATTATCGGACATCTTTTCTTTTCGCTGAAGATCCTGGGCGCGATCGGTTATCTGGCGCTGATTGCCGTGGCCGTGACGGCCGTTGTTGAGGGAATGAGGAAACGCTGAACGCGAATGGAAAACCCGCTACCTTCGAAGGAAAGCAGCGGGTTTTTGCATGGATTCAGAAGTTCAATTACTGAACGTACTCCAGCGCCTTGCGGGCGAAATCGTAATCGGAATCCACGGCCTTCACGTAACCGGTGTGGCTGTAGACGGAGAAGATTTCGTGACCCTCTTCGGTGTTGATCACGTTGATCAGGGCGTTCTGCAGCGCCTCGATGAACTGGGGATTGTTGATCTCGGGCTTCGCGGTGGTGATGGACACGGTATCATTGTAGATGCCGCCGGTCACGCCGATGACGTTCACTTCGTCCCAGATTTCGCCGGTGCGGCCGAAGCCGGTGATGTTATTCTTCGCGGTTTCGGTTACGGGCAGCTTCCAGGCTTCTTCGTAGTCACGACGGCCGTCCGCGTAGCACACGATGACGTCAACGGACTCAGCAGCGGCCTGCGCGAAGGCTTCGCCGTAGCCGGACAGGGTGGCGACAGTGGTGAGATCGGTGATCTTCTTGCCGTAGTTGTCCATCAGCCAGATGGTGGGGTAGATGTAGCCGGCGGAGGAAGAGGTCTTCAGAACCGCCCAGCTCGCCTTGTCGAGGTCTTCCCAGGTGAGTGCTTCGCCGTTGTTGACCTTCTCAGCCAGCACCTTGCCGTACGGGGAGGGCGTGGCGTAGATCAGGGAGCGATAGAAGCCAACCTGATTCTCCGGCACGGGCAGGGTCTTGTTGGCGATGCCGTTCCAGTCGGCGGGGTTGGTGCTGTCGTTGGACAGGCCGTCACGGGTCGCGGTCAGGATGACGGAAACCTCGTGATCCTTGGAGTACACGGCGTAGGTGCCGCCGGGCAGCCAGCCGACATCGATGGCGCCAGCCGCCATGGCTTCGCCGGTCGCTTCGTAGGAAGTACCGACGGTGATATCGATCTCGCCTACGTCATAGCCCTGCTCCAGAAGAGCAGCCTGCAGCAGCTCGGGCAGGTTCTTGGTGCCGGTGATGATGACGTCGGCATCCTTGGAGGGAACGAATTCGAGGGTGAGCTTGTCCATCTTTACCGGCGCGGTTTCGGCCATGGCAAAGCAGGTGAGGCTCATGAGAACGACCAAAAGCAGAGCAACGATCTTCTTCATTTCGGTTTTCCTCCCTTATGTTCTGTGCGTATCGCACATACGTAGGATACCACAAACTGGCGACACAAATAAGCATATTGCCGTTAATTCAATCGCACGGAGCGAAAAATGTTCGTTTTTCGAAGCAGACAGACGGTGAAAGGTAAAGATATTGTCAAATGTGGAAAATCCTATAGACAAAGCAATCTCGGGGTGATATAATACTGTCCTGTCAGCGGGAATTCCGCTTTCGAGCCGCGAATTTGGTTTGCGCCTGTAGCTCAGCCGGATAGAGCAACGGCCTTCTAAGCCGTGGGTCGGGGGTTCGAATCCCTTCGGGCGCGTAGAGTATGGTGGATATAGCTCAGTTGGTTAGAGTGCCAGGTTGTGGCCCTGGAGGTCGTGGGTTCGAGACCCACTATTCACCCTCTTTCTTTTATCAAAATGCGCTGGGGTGTAGCCAAGCGGTTAAGGCACGGGGCTTTGACTCCCGCATTCGCTGGTTCGATCCCAGCCACCCCAGGACTTGATTCATTAGCTCAGTCGGTAGAGCACCTGACTTTTAATCAGGGTGTCCGGGGTTCGAATCCCCGATGAGTCATACGCGACGGCAACGGATGGTTGTCGTCCGTTTTGTTTTTGGGGTTCTTTGTGGTTCTTTGTCAAATGTAGGGGTGAGGGCTGACGGCGAGCAGAATTCTTGCCCTGAAGGCACTGAAGTTTCTGAAGCCGAAGGCGAGGCGTTTGAGGGTTTTAATGGCGTTGTTGCAGCCCTCAGTAAATCCGTTGGACAGGTGAATGTCGAATGCGTTCAGGATGTATGGCCGCCAGTTGGCAAGCATTCTGCGGCAGGGCCTGAACTCTGGAAGATTCAGTTGGTCGCAGGATTCCAGCCAGAAGTCGAGCCGGTGTTCGGCTTCGGCCCGGTTGGATGCTGCCATGAAGTCGTAGAGCGCCTCCTTGAGGGCGTATGCCTGCAAAAGCTGGTCGGAGAAGCGGAGCATTACGTCCACGGCGGCGCGATCTTCCTCGGTGAGCCGGTCGCGATGGGCGAGCAGCAGTCTCCTTGAGCGTTTGAAATACTTCCGCTGCGCCTTGGGAAGCGCTTTCTGAAAGCTTCTGCGGACGTTTTCCATGGCCTCCGTGCAATATCGCACCACGTGAAAGCGGTCGATGATGATTTTTGCGTTCGGAA
>OLSB01000043.1_pt1 | contig 132932 bp, 106 predicted proteins | sample 1672071 | NCBI WGS metagenome assembly OLSB01 (sample SAMEA3136642, study PRJEB25190) | human gut metagenome | biome: human gut; feature: human-associated habitat; material: faeces | place: Austria | collected 2013
TTTTTTCAGTCCGTTTTTTGGTTTTAATTAGGACATATATATTTTAACTCATTTTAAAAAAAAAGAAAAGACTGTTGAACAAAATATTTTTTTATACTTTGTCAACAGTCTGAAAGCCTGGATTGCTAAAGCAATTCAGGCTTTTTTTCCTTTACAATATTAAAAAATATGATATAATATACGAAGTATGTAAAAAATAAGGAGGAGAAGCAATGCTTACAGCTACCGGAGTAACAATTAGATTTGGAAAAAGAACTTTATTTGAAGATGTAAATATAAAATTTAACAAAGGATGTTGCTATGGAATTATTGGAGCAAATGGTGCAGGAAAATCAACATTCTTAAAGGTCCTATCAGGAGAACTTGAACCAAGTAAAGGTGAAGTAACAAAGGAAAAAACAGAAAGATTATCTGTTTTAAAACAAGACCACTTTGCTTTTGAGGAATATACTGTTATGGACACAGTAATTATGGGAAATGATGAACTATATAAAATAATGAAAGAAAAAGATGCAATATATGCAAAGCCTGATTTTTCAGAAGAAGATGGAATGAAAGCTGCTAAACTAGAAGAACGTTTTGCTGAATTAGATGGATGGAATGCTGAGTCAGATGCAGCAGTGTTATTAAACGATTTAGGAATAACACCAGAAAAACATTATGAACTTATGAGCAATCTAGAAGCAAAAGATAAAGTAAAAGTATTGCTAGCACAAGCATTGTTTGGAAACCCAGATATACTTTTACTTGACGAGCCCACAAACGATTTAGATTTAAAAAGTATTAGCTGGCTTGAAGAATTTTTAATAAACTTTGAGAATACAGTTATTGTTGTATCACATGATAGATACTTTTTAAATAAAGTTTGTACACATATTGCAGATGTTGACTTTGGTAAAATTAAAGTATATCCAGGAAACTATGATTTCTGGTATGAATCTAGCCAACTTGCATTAAAACAAATGAAAGAGGCTAACAAAAAGAAAGAGGAAAAAATTAAAGAATTACAAGACTTTATTGCAAGATTTAGTGCAAATGCTTCAAAATCAAAACAAGCAACATCTCGTAAAAAATCATTAGAAAAAATTGAATTAGATGAAATTAAACCATCTAACAGAAGATATCCTTATGTGGATTTTAAACCAGATAGAGAACCAGGAAAAGAAATTTTACATGTAAAAAATGTATCTAAAACAATAAATGGAGAAAAAATATTAAATAATGTTTCATTTACAGTAAAACAAAATGATAAAATAGCATTTTTAGCAGATAATGAAAATGCAAAAACTGTGTTATTCCAAATTATAGCAGGTGAACTTGAACCAGATGAAGGGGAAGTAGTATGGGGTACAACAATTACATCAAGCTATTTTCCAAAAGATAATAACTATTTATTTGAGTCAGACTTATCAATTACAGATTGGTTAAGACAATATTCAAAAGATCCTGATGAAACATATGTAAGAAGCTTTTTAGGAAGAATGCTATTTTCAGGCGAAGAAGCACTTAAAAAAGTAAATGTACTTTCAGGTGGAGAAAAAGTAAGATGCGTTCTTTCAAAAATGATGTTATCAGGAGCAAACTTTTTAATTTTTGACGAACCAACAAACCATTTAGATATGGAATCTATTACAGCGTTAAACGAGGGAATGAAAAAGTTTAAAGGAAATATGTTATTTACTTCACATGACCATCAATTAACTCAAACTGTTGCAAATAGAATTATTGATATAAAAGCAGATACAGTAATAGATAGAGAAGTTACATATAATGAATATTTAGGAGTAGAATAAATGGATACACAAGAAAGAATTGCAAATATAATTGCAGAAGAATTAAATATAAAATTAGTGCAAGTTGTAAGAACAATTGAATTAATTAATGAAGGAAATACAATACCTTTTATTGCACGTTATAGAAAAGAAGTAACAGGTGGTCTTTCAGATGAAACCTTAAGAGATTTAGGAGAAAGACTTACATACCTTCGTAACTTAGAAGCAAGAAAAGAAGAAGTAAAAACATCAATTGAAAATCAAGGAAAACTTACAGACGAAATAGTTGCAAATTTAGAAAATGCTAAAACATTAGCAGAAGTTGAAGACATATATAGACCATATAAACAAAAGAAAAAGACAAGAGCTACAGTAGCTAAAGCAAAAGGATTAGAGCCATTGGCTGAAATTATATTAGCTCAAACAAAAAAAACACCAATCGAAGAAATTGCAAAACAATATGTAAATATTGATAAATTATCAGAAGAAGATAAAAATAACAAAGAAAAAGTTGTAGCAACTGTAGAAGATGCTATTCAAGGTGCAAAAGATATTATTGCAGAAATTATATCAGATAACCCTGAATACCGTAAGCAAATTAAACGTATTTGCTATAGAGAAGGTGTTATAATAACTAAAGCTACAAAGCCAGAAGAAAAAACACCATATAATATGTATTATGAATTTAGCGAAAAGGTAAATCATTTACCTAGCCACAGAATTTTAGCTATTAATCGTGGAGAAGCTGAAGAATTTTTAAAAGTAAAAATTGAAAAGCCAGAGGATAAAATTTTAGATTTAATAAATAGAGACATTATTAAACAAAAAACTCAATTTACTACAATATTAGAAGAAACAATTGCAGATAGTTGGAGCAGATTAATTGAACCATCTATTGAAAGAGAAATTCGTTCTGACTTAACAGAAAAGGCAGAAACTCAAGCTATTAAAGTATTTGGAAAAAATGCAAAACCTTTACTTTTAGCAGCACCTTTAAAAGGTTTAACAGTAATGGGGTTTGACCCAGCATATCGTACAGGTTGTAAAATTGCAGTAATTGATGAAACAGGAAAATTACTTGCAACTACTACTGTATACCCAACAGAACCGCAAAATGATGTAGAAGGTGCAAAAAAAGAGCTAAAAGCTTTAATAGAAAAATATAAAGTTGATATTATTGCAATAGGAAATGGAACAGCTTCAAGAGAGTCTGAAAGCTTTGTTGCAGATATGATTAAAGAAATTGAAAGACCACTTCATTATGCAATTGTAAGTGAAGCTGGAGCATCTGTATACTCTGCATCAAAACTTGCAACAGAAGAATATCCAGATATAAACGTATCTTTAAGAGGTGCAATATCAATTGCAAGAAGATTGCAAGACCCACTTGCAGAACTTGTAAAAATAGATCCTAAGGCTATAGGAGTAGGGCAATACCAACATGATGTTGACCAAAAGAAATTAACAGAAAGCTTAACTGGTGTTGTTGAAGACGCAGTAAATGAAGTTGGAGTTGATGTTAATACGGCTACACCATCATTACTTTCTTATGTAGCAGGAATAAATAAAACCATTGCAAATAACATAGTAAAATATCGTGATGAAAATGGTAAATTAGCTGAAAGAAAAGAATTGCTAAAAGTTCCTAAATTAGGAAAAGCAGCATTTGAGCAATGTGCAGGATTTATTAGAATTTCTGGTGGAAAAAATGCCTTAGAAATCACAGGAGTTCACCCAGAAAGTTATTCTGTTGCAGAAAATTTACTTAATAAATTAGGATACAAAAAAGAAGATTTATTAAATAAAGAAAAACAATCAGAAATAAAAGCTAAATTATTAGAAGTAGATGTAAAAGAAACAGCAAAAGAGCTTGATGTTGGAGAAATGACTTTAGCAGATATTATTGAAGAAATGTCAAAACCAGGTAGAGACCCAAGAGATGAAATGCCTAAGCAAATATTAAGAGCAGATGTACTTAAATTTGAAGATTTAAGAGATGGAATGGTTTTAACAGGAACTGTTAGAAATGTTACAGACTTTGGTGCTTTTGTTGATATAGGTGTAAAACATGATGGGTTAGTACATATTTCACAATTAAGTAATAGCTTTGTAAAAAATCCATCTGATGTAGTTTCAGTTGGAGATATTGTAAAAGTAAAAGTTATTGGAATTGACTTAGAAAGACAAAAAGTTCAACTTTCAATGAAAGATGCATAAGAAAAGGTATTAGCCTTTCGTGGCTAATACCTTTTTAGTAAAATATTCTACATTATAGAACTAAAACTTTAAACATAAAATGTCCCCTTATTTAAATTGTTCTTGAATTTCATTTACTTCATCATAATGATTATTTAAAATATCTAAAAATACTTTGGCAATCTCTGGGTCAAATTGTGTTCCAGAGCATCTTTCAATTTCAGCTTTTACAACATCTAAACTTAAAGGATCACGATAAGTTCTTCTTGATGTCATTGCATCAAAAGTATCAGCAACAGCTGCTATTCTTGCTAAATAAGGAATATCGTTTCCTTTTAGTTTTCCAGGATAACCGTTTCCATCATATCTTTCGTGATGATGCTTTACAATTGGTATAATATCTTGAAAAACTTCTGCATTACACAAAATATGAGCACCTATTGAAGGATGGTTTTTTATTTGTGAATATTCATCATCTGTCAATTTAGATTCCTTTAATAAAATACTATCAGGAATACCAATTTTTCCAATATCATGGAATAAACCACCAACTTCTAGAGTTTTTAAATCAGTATCAGATAATCCTAAATATTTTCCAATTAAAACAGAATACTTAGAAACCCTATCTGAATGTCCTCTGGTATATGGGTCTTTAGCTTCAACAGTATATCTTAAAGTTTGAATACTGTCTAAGTAGGCTCTTTCTAGTTTTTCATAAGTAGAAGAAAGCTCTTCATTTATCCTTTTTATTTCATTCATTTGTTCAATTGACTTAATTCCAGACTCAATTAAAAGAAGCAATTGATCAAATTTATCACTTTTTTCACAATAACCTTGAATATCTAATTTTCTAATCGTCTCCAAAGGTGGAGCTAAATCTTTATGACCAGTTAGTAACAAAATATATAATTCTTTGTTAAATTTACGTATTTCTTCAACTACCTGATCTCCATGAATTGGTGTCATAATAAAGTCCAAAACCATTAAATCAAAATGCTCATTTTTTACCTTTTCAATAGCCTCCATTGGATCAGTAACACCTGTAAAATCGTAACCAGATCTTTTTAGGAAAATTGACAAAGAATCAACAATTCCTTCCTCATCATCAACTGCTATAATTCTATAGCCTTTATCATTTGCATTTTGCATGTTTTTTCTCATAATCTCACCTCAATGTTTATAGTAATAAGTATACTCAAGATGACAACAACATTATATCATAGTTTGTCGAAATGTACAGTATTTCACAGAAAAAAAGCTACAAAAACATTGATTTTGCACTATATAATTTTACATTTAAATAAAATTTAATTCAAAAGTTAGAAAATTTTCAGACCTCTTTTATATAGAAAGTTGAGGAGAAAATAAGATGACGAAAAACGTTATAAATTTAGAAAATGATTATTATATATAAACAATTGAACCAGAGGATGAGTTGTCAGCTAATTCTATAAATTTAGAAAAATTAAAATTAGCAGATATATTAAATAAAAAAGTGATAACATTTTATATAAATTTTAAAAGAATTAATACAAGAGAATATAAAAAAATTTTAAAAAGACTAATAAAATTATAGATAACTAAAAAGTGTACCTTTTATAGGTACACTTTTTGAATTTAAAGTGGTAATATGATATTAAATGTAGTGCCTTTTCCTTGTTCTGTTTCAAAAGTCATATTTCCGTTGAAATGAGCACGTATTGTAGAATATGACATAAATAATCCAAGTCCAGTACCATTTTTTCCTTTTGTAGTTATCATTTCTTTAAATAATTTCTTTTGAACTTCATCAGGTAAGCCACATCCATAGTCTTTTACAGAAATTATAATATTGTTATTTTCCTTTTTTAATATTAAGTCAATTTTATTATCAGGTTTACCATCATAGGCTTGTATTGCATTTGAAATCATATTGTTTATAACTTGAACTAAACTATTTATATTTCCTTTTAATACAGTTTGTTCATTTACTTGCATAGAAACATTTAATTCTACTAGAGCATTTTTTAATTCATGTTTCATTAAAATATTTACACGTTTTACTAATTCGTCTAAAGTAAATGAAACAGCTTGCTCTTCAGACATTGTAACAGCTTGGCCTTTAACAGCAGTAATAATGTCTGACATATATTCTGTATAAGAGTGGATTTTTTCAATCCAATCTTTCATATCTTTTGCAATATCATGATGGTCTTGAACAGTAACTTCAGGGTCTCCTACAGATGCCTCATATTCTTTTACTAAATCTGTTAATCCTTCAGCCGCACCAGATATAGACATTATAGGGGTTTTTAAGTTATGAGCTATACCACCAATTAACTGACCAAGTGAAGCTAAACGCTCTCTTTCCAAAAGCATATCTTGATTGTTTTTTATTGTTTGCATATCAAGCATATGTTGAGTTGTATCTTTAAAAATAATCAAAGTACCAATAACTTTTTTTCTACCTTTTGTAGATATAACAGGTTGAGCGCTAATCTCAAAGTATTTTTCAGAATTGAAAGACCAATCAAATGTCTCTACGGTGTTATTTTTTTCTGATTTTTTTATCAGATTATTTAATTTAGATAATTTAAGTTTTTTATTAGTATTAATTATATTATAAAAATTGTCGTTTAATTTAATGCCAATCATTTTAGATAAATTGGTATTAAAAGCATTGTTTGAATATGTAATTGTACCATCTTTTTCTACAACTATAAATGCATCTGTCATAATATCCACTATATTCTTTAAAGCTATTGGTACAGCATCAAAAGAATTTAGCTTAAATATTGAAATATAAAAACATATAGCGGTTATTAAATATGGAATTGGTGTTATATATGTATCCATAGATATTAGCTTTAAAGATGCCAATAAGTTAGGAATTATAGGAGCGCAGGCACCTAATATAATAAGTATTGTTCCAAACGATAAAAATCCTGCTTTACTAATAGATGTTTTTATTAACTTAATAAATGCAACTAATATAAGCAAGTAGGTGTAAAGCATATGTACATAGAAATATGGCCCTAATTGGACGTCTGCAACATTTATAGCATATGATTTACAGAATAAGTGATGTAGAGGATTAGTAAATATTATTATTATTGATAATATTGGAATTATAAATAAATACCAATATTTTTTTAGATTTGTTTCTTTATTTTCATAAATAGAAGATATAAAGAAAAGTATCACAGGTAAATTACAAGTTGAAATGTAACTTATTGCATCTATGTACATTAAAGTATCCATATTTAAAATAATATCTTTAAAGTAAAATAGTAATATTAATGCTACAACGTGTAAAGAAAGCAGCAAAAATAAAACTCTAAATAGAGAATATAAAGTAGACTTTTGCTTTTTTCTAGTGAAAAAAGCAAAAGTTAAAGTTGCAATTAATGTAACAAATAAAAGTATAAAAACATAATTATCCATTTTTATCTCCGTAAATCAATAAAATTTATTTTTTGCAAGTATTGCAAATATTTTAATAAATAATCTTGCTCTAATTTTGGCCAAATGAAGTCAACATTCTTTAATATTTTTTGTGAATAGTCTGACTTAATTACCACAGTATCATTATACTCTAAAGAACCATCTTGTGCAATATCTGGAATGATACCTTGTATCAATTTTACTTTATCTTCAGAATTAATGCAACTCTTAATTAAAGATGTAAAATCTTTTTTGTTTAAAACATTAATTTTTACTCCTAAAGAGGCTAAAGTGTTGACAAAATCAGGCATTTGTATATGATTATGATTAAATAAATGATATATAATATTAGAATTTTTAATTTCTATTATTTTATTAATTGCCTGAGAAACTACATCAATAGGCGTCATTTCAATATACTTTTTATACATTTCAACAGATATAGCTTTTAAGAAAATCAATGATTTTATTCTGTTAGAAAATGCATTGTCTTCTACATTAGGTTGGAATTTACCATCTGACAATCTACCTGTTAAATTACCTAATCTTAATATTTTAGCATTTAAGTTACTATTTAATATAGCTTCTAAAATTTTTAACTCTGCCATAAATTTAGTGTTAACATACACATTCTCAATATTTTGATTTATGTATAAATTTGTTTCGTCAAAATTTGTGCCTACAGCCATATCTTTTTGAAGTGTTTGACCAGCCTCTAAAATATTTCCCGAAACGCTAAGAGTAGACATTTGAATTAATGTTGCATTATTATTTAAACAATAATTTATAATATTTTCTACACCTAATACATTTATTTTATAAAATTTACCGTAATCTCCATAATGTTTTACATATGCTGCTGAATTTATTACTACATTAATGTTTTCATTAAAATTATTGTCGAATATATTTGGATTTGTAATGTCTCCACTTACTACAAGAGATTTCTCTAGTATTTTATTTACTACATCTTTATCAAAGAAAAAGTTTAATTGATTTTTAAATCTTTCTTCGGTAGACAAGTTGTCTTTTTCTCTTACTAGACAATATATTTTATTTACTTTAGGATTATCAACTAGTTCTTTTAAAACATGAACTCCTAAGAAACCAGTAACACCTGTAAGAAGGACATTTCCAACATAATCACAAGTAGTAACTTTTTCACCGCTATAAACAGTATTTTTTAATAAATTATTGATTTTTGTAAAATCATATTTTTTCATATTTTGTAAAGATACATTATAAGGTGTTTTTAAAAATACGTACTTATAAACTTCTAGAGGAGTTTTATATTTAAAAACATCAGCATAGGTAATAGAAATATTATTATTTTGCAATTCAACTACCAATTTAGAAGCCATAAGAGAATCTCCACCAACTTCAAAGAAATCAGAAGTCATATAAACATCTTCAATTTTTAATATTTTCTTAAATGCATTTAAAATTGTTTGTTCATTTTCGTTGCGAGGTAAAACCTTTTCTTGATTCTCATTAAACTTTATATTTGGCAATTTATTTCTTGCTATTTTACCATTTTGATTGTATGGCATTTGCTCAATTTGAACCAATTTGTATGGAATCATATAGCTAGGAAGATATTTTTCTATATAGTTATTGATTTCATTAGAACTAATTGGAGAATTTACAGTGTAGTAACCAACTATATATTTGTTTTCATTATGTTCTTTTATAACTAAAACAACTTCCTTAATTTGTTCTAATTCCAAAATTTTATTTTGAATTTCTGAAAGCTCAATTCTTTGACCACGAATTTTAACTTGGGTATCAATTCTAGTCATAAAGCGAATTTCACCATTAGCATTCCATTTGGTTAAATCACCACTTCTATAAGATAAGCCTTCAAAGCCATTAATATATCCAAATTTCTCTTTGGTTAAATCATCTCTTGAAACATAGCCTAAACCAAGTCCATCACCCCATACATATAGTTCACCAGGTACATTTATAGGGCAAAGTTTTTGACATTTGTCTAAAACATAAACAGTATTATTTGAAACTATTTTTCCTAAAGGAATATCTTCATAATTTTCATATATTCTATCAATTAGCATAGCGCAACAAATAACTGTTATTTCAGCTGGACCATAAGCATTGTATACTTTAACATTTTTATTTACTTTATATAACATGTTTGTATATTTTGGTAAAAGAGTTTCTCCACCTACATATATAGATTTCATATTATCAAACATATTTGCATTTTCTTCAACCATTAAGTGGAAGATTGGAGTTGCTAAAAATGTAGTAGTAATATTATTATCTTTAATATAATTTTGATAATAATTAATATTCATTATGTGCTCTTTTGTCATCATATGTAAAGTCATGCCATACATCATAGCTGCCCAAAGTTCAAACCCAGAAATATCAAATGTAAGTGAAGCGGAAGTTAGCATTACATCGTCACAAGAGTAATCAACATAGTTTGTATTTAACAATAATCTGACCATGCCTCTATGTTTTATCATGTTTCCCTTAGGAATTCCAGTAGAACCAGAGGTGTAAATAATGTGTAGCATATCATCTATATAATAATCTAAATCTAAGTTGTCTGTAGAATTATCATTATATAAAGCTTCATCATCAATAAATAGAGTTTTAGTATCTGAGATATTTCTATAAAACTCTTCAGAAGTTATAATTAATTTTGAATGAGCATTTTCAATCATATATTTTGCTCTTTCATCAGGAAGATCTCTTATTATAGGTGTGTATGCAGCACCGCACTTTAATACTGCAAGAGCTACAGGCATATAATCTAGTGACTTATCAATCATAATTGAAGCAACATCACCACGAGACAATCCATTTTTTATAAAAAATCTTGCAAGTCGATTTGCTTTTTCATTTAATTCTTTATAAGTTAAATATTTATCCTCAAATACAACCGCCTTTTTATCAGGATGTTTAAGAACTTGTTTTTCAAATAATTCGTGAACAGTTAATTTAGGAAAATCAGTTTTATTATCATTAAATTTTACAATAGCTTCTTTTTCTTTAGGTAAAATCATTTCAATATCACTTAATTTTTTATCAGGATTTGAAACTAAATATTCAACTATATGAATAAAGTGCTTTCCTAAATTTTTAATAGTGTTATTATTAAATAGGTCAGTAGCATATTCTAAACTAATCTCAATGTTGTCTTCTCCTGGAATAACTTCACAAGTTAGATCAAATTTTGATATAACTCTGTTAACAGCTGAGAATGAAACAGTACTATTCCCAAAATTTAATTTAGGAATATGCATAGATTGACATACAAACATAACATCAAATAATAAATTTCTATTCGAAGTTCTAGGTAATTCTAAGTCTTTTACTAAATTGTCATATGTGTATGAACAATTATCAATAGTTTCAGCAATTTTAATTTGTGAAGCTTTAATATAATCTAAAATATTTGTATTCCAGTCTATTACCGTACGATAAGGTAAAGTTTTTACAAACATACCAATAGCATTATTTAAATTTCTACTATTTCTACCAGAAGCAGCCATTCCAAATATAACATCCTCATTAAAGTAATACTTAGCAAGTAAAATAGCAAAGGCAGATTGGAATAAACTGTTTAAAGTAATAGAATTATCTTTTATGTAGTTGTTAATTTTTTTAGTAATAGATTTATTTATAGGTAAATACATAAGTTTACCATTAAAACTTATATCTTTTTTTCTAGGCCTATCATAAGGTAAGTCATTTACAGGCAAATCACCACTAAATTCGTCTAAGAAGAATTGCTTAGCTCTTTCCAATTCTTTAGAAGAAATAGATTGAGAAAAGTCCATATCATGTTTATCTATAACCTTAATACCATTGTATCTATCAGATAGTTCTTTTAAGAAAACTGCGAAAGATGTTCCATCAAAGATAATATGATGTATATCTAATAGAACTTTTACAGAATCTTTTAAAATATACATTTCTATCTTAAATAAAGGAAATTTTGAAAGGTTAAAAGGTGTAATAAAACTCTTACATATTTGTTTATAATCTTTAGCAGATACATTTTTTATCTTTATATCATAATTGGTATTTTCAGCAATTTCTTTTGAAATCATATTTTCTTTTAAAGTAAATTCTGATAACATATTACGATTATTTTGTATTGTTTTTAAAATAGAATCTTTTAATAAATCAACATCTATACATTTATCAAAAGTTAATTCAAATGGTGCGTTATATAAAGTGGTTGTAGGATTTTTTAACCATTCTAAAAATACACTTTTTTCACCAGATGTAATATCTTGTTTTATTATATTTTGATTTGTATTTTCTGATTTAGTGTTTAAAATAAGGCTTTCTAAAGATATAATAGTATTATTTTCCAATATATCTTTTGTAGATATATTTATATTGTATTTCTTGTCAATAGAATTAGAAAGTTCGATTGCTGATAGAGAATCCAATCCTATAGAGAAAAGATTATCATCAATGCTAAAATCTACATCTAATAATTCAAATACAATATTATATAATTCCTTTTGTACATCAGTTGTAGGAGGTAGAATATTTTTATTTGTATTAACATTGATTTCTGGTAACTTAGTAGTATCTACTTTATAGTTATTATTCAAAGGAATTTTGTCTATTTGCATAATACCAGAAGGAATCATATATGATTGTAGGTTTTTTAATAAATACTCACGTAATAATTTTATATTTACTGTAGAATTAGAAACTATATATAATAAAATGTTTTTATTACTCTTATTGTTTTTATCTTCTTTTACTATAACTGCACAATTTTCAATTCCTTTATATTTTAAAACCACAGATTTAATTTCATCTAGTTCTATTCTGTAACCTCTAATTTTAACTTGATTATCTTTTCTTCCTATAAATTCAATATTACCATCACCTAAAATTCTAACTAAATCACCGGTTTTATACAATTTTTTTCCAATAAATTTATTAGAAAAATTATTAAGAATAAATGATTTCTTTGTTTTCTGAGCATCATTAATATAACCATTAGAAACACCATCTCCTCCAATTGCAAGTTCTCCTACACAGAATAAAGGCAATAGACGGTTTTGGTCATCTAATACATAGCATGCAGAATTTGAAATAGGTTTTCCAATAGGAATTTCACCTAAATTGCAATCTTTAATCTCATACATAGTACAGAAAGAAGTACATTCAGTTGGACCATAAGAGTTATAAACTTTGATGTTAGGATAAGTAGTTTTTAATTTTTTAACATGTGTATTAGAAATTTTATCTCCACCAGTTAAAATTTGTTTTATATTTTTAAAAACTTCAATATGATTACTTACAATTTGATTAAACAATACAGAAGTAACACACATTATATTAATATTATAATCATCTATATATTTCTTTAAATAAGAAAAATTTAAAAGATTTTCTTTTTTAATCAAACATAAAGCTTTTTTATTTAATAAAGAAGCCCATAATTCAAATATGAATAAGTCGAAAACAGTAGAAGCTACTTGAAGTATTCTTGCATCCTTTGGAAAATCCATATATGTAATATTTGTAACTAATTTAATAATATTTCTATTTATAATTTCTACACCTTTTGGATTTCCTGTAGTTCCAGAAGTATATAATATACAAACTGGAGAATCAGCTGTAACTGTAGCACATGAAAAATCTTCTTCATTAGTAAAATCAAATTTGGTTATATCGATTTGAGGCAAATCGATATTTTCAATTGAATCACATAAACATAATTTGGATTGTGATTGTTCCAATATGTATTTTTTTCTATCTAAATTATAATTATTGTCCACAGGCACATAGCAAGCGCCACATTTAAGAACACCTAGTATAGCAATTACGAGTTCAAAAGATTTATCTATCATAATTCCAACTCTATTACCAGGTTGGATACCTTGATTACACAATTCTAAAGCTACACTATTTGATCTTTGGTTTAATTCTTTGTAAGACATAGATTTATTTTCAAATATTAAAGCTGTATCATCTGAGTTAGCAATATTTTTGAATAAATCTATGATGCTTGAATTTGCATTATAATCAGCAATAGTATTATTAAAAATATTAATAATTTTTTGGCTCTCATAATCAGACATTATAGCTATTTGCTCAATATCTTTGTTATAAGAAATTCCGTCCTCAATTATAGCTATAATTCTATCTGATAAATAGCTAATTTCAGTTTCAGAAAATAGAGAAGTTAGATAATCAATATCAAATTCAAGACATCCACTATCATTTAAATCTAGAACATGGAATTCTAATTCTTCTTGAACATGACCATTAAATAACCATTCAATATTATATTTATTTAAATCAATATCTGCTCTGGCATTTTGATAAGAGAATGCTAAATTAAATAAATTTTCACCATTAGAAACTTTTGCACTTTTAACAATTTCTCTATATGGGTATTTTTGATGCTTAAAAATTTGCATGCTATTTAAAGCTGTTTGAGCACACACTTCTTTAAACAATAAATTATTATGTAATTTTAATCTAACGGGTACAGTAGAAACGAACATGCCTTGCATTTGCTTTTGCTTGAAATTAGCGCGATTTAGAACAGGAGTACCAATGACAATGTCAGTATTCCCGGTAATCCTATAAACATAAATTGCTAATGCAGACAAAAATATAGAATAAATTGATAAACGATTTTCTCTACAAAAACTGTTTATTTTATCTGAAAATTCTTTACTTAAAAATTTATGAAATCTTTTAGCATTAGTAGAAAGGTTATCTTTTTGCTTTAAATAACAAGGTTCGGTCAAATCTTGAAGGTAATTACTCCAAAACTCTCCATCTTTTATGTATTTATCGCTATTTAGGTATTGTTGTTCTTCTAAAATAAAGTCAATATAACTAGGTTCTTTTTCCATATCTAAGTTGTTGTTTAAAATGTTCTCATATATAGTTGCTAAAGCTGTTCCCATTTTTGAAACAGACCAAGCGTCACTGATTAAATGATGAGTTTTTAATAAAAATTCACCATAACCATCTTTTCTATCTAACAAAATAAAATTAAATGGGTTAACAGAAATATCAATAGGTTCATTAATAAGTTCTTGCTTAAGAGCATAGCACTCGTCATTAGATAAACCTGAAATGTCAATAGATCTGACATCAAAAGGTTTATAGTCTTCTAAATATTGAGAAATTCCACTGTCTGTTTGAATAAACTTTAATCTAGTGGCATCATTTAATTCAACAAATTTATTAATAGTTTTTTTAGCCACATCTAATATGAAACCAGTCTTTATAGTGAAGGTTCCAGAAACAATATTAATAGTTTTATCTGTATAGAAATTCTCTACTAGCCAAATATTATTTTGTGGGCTAGTTAAACTATATAAATTTTTCTCCATAATGAAAAATCCCCTTTATTAGTGTTTTCACAAAAATTCTAATTAAATTATATATGAAATAAACTGAAAAATCAATAAAAATATAGTAAAAAAATGGGGAAATATGGGAATTTATTTTGACTATGATTAAATTTATTTTTTATGTTCATAATCATAACAAAAGGAGGACAATATGGAAGAGTATATAAGAAGAATACAAAGAAAAAATAGGGTAAAGAAATATTTTATAACCACTTTTATAATTATTTTAATAACTATACTTATGGCACTTACATACATTTTGTATTTTAATATTGAAACACCAACACAAATAATTAAACCTTATGAAGCAAGTAAAATATCTCAAACCGTTGAAGAAACTAAAAAAGAAAATGAAACTATTACACAAATGCTTGAAAGAGTTACTGAAAGTGTAGTTGGAATTTCCAAGTTAAAAAGCACAGGGAATTCAATATTTTTAAAAGATGGAACATCAAAATTGGGATTAGGAACAGGAATTATAGTTTCTGAAAATGGCTATATATTAACAAATGAGCATGTTTCAGGGGAAAAATATAGTAATTGTTATGTAACACTTGCAACAGGAAAAAGTTATCAGGGAAATGTTGTATGGTCAAGCACAGATTTAGATTTGGCAATTGTAAAAATAAATGCAAAAAACTTGCAATATATAACTTTAGGAAATTCATCTGATGTGAAATTAGGACAAATTGTATATGCAATTGGAAATCCAATTGGGTTTGAATTTCAAAGAACTGTAACATCTGGAATTGTAAGTGCAACAAATAGAACAATAATTTTAAATGAAGACGAAAAATCTTCATATATGGAAAATTTAATACAGACAGATGCTACAATAAACCCCGGAAATAGTGGAGGACCACTTGTAAACGAAAGTGGAGAAGTTATAGGAATAAATAGTGTAAAAATTACATCTGCAGAAGGTATAGGGTTTGCAATTCCAATAAATATAGTAAAAACAATTATTCAAAGTTTTGTAACATCAGGAGAATTTGAAGAAGCATACTTGGGTGTATTTGCTTATGATAAAAATATAATACCTTATTTAGATAATAATTTGGAAATTGATGACGGAATTTATGTAGTACAAGTTAATAACAAATCATCTGCAGAAATGTATGGAATAAAAGAAAAAGATATATTATTGGAAGTTGATGGAATCGCACTTGAGAAAATGTGTGATTTGAGAAGTTATATTTATACTAAAAAGCCGGGAGATGAGGTTATATTTAAGGTTTTACGTAATAAAAGAGAGGAAAATATTACAGTTAAATTATTAAAAAAATAAAAAAAAAACGTAGTGGAGCACAGTGTGTTCAATAAATAACATGAAAAAATGTGCCAAAATTCTCCGTCCCCAATGGCACAAAATTTAATAAAAAAAATTAGGAGAGAAATAGAAGAATTAAAAAGTAGTCCAGAAATATATGCAATTATAGATGAAGAACTAATAAAAAATTTAGAGATAAGAAAATTAATAATAAATAGTTACATTGTTTTTTATAGAATAAAAAATAATAACATACAGATAGTTAGAATTATGTATGAAGGAAGAAACTGGATTAATTTATTATAAAAATGGAACTATAAATAAAATATAGTTCTATTTTTTATTCAAATTAAACAAACAAGCGTTTACAAAACGCAAATAAGTTGATATAATAAAACAGAGTGATGAAAGGAAGATTGCTATGCATAATGAAGAAAGTAAAATATATGTAGCAATAGATTTAAAAAGCTTTTATGCCTCTGTTGAATGTAAAGAAAGAGGACTAGACCCAATTACTACAAACTTAGTAGTTGCTGATAGTAGTAGAACAGAAAAAACAATTTGCCTTGCTGTAAGCCCAGCACTAAAATCCTATGGAATACCAGGTAGAGCAAGGCTTTTTGAAGTTGTTCAAAAAGTAAAAGAGATAAATGTATACAGAAAAAGAAAGGCAACAAATAGAACATTTACAGGATCATCATATAGTGATATTGAATTAAAGAAAAATAAAAATTTAGAATTAAGTTATATAATAGCACCACCAAGAATGGCTCATTATATGAAATACAGTTCAAAAATTTATAATATATATTTAAAATATTTTTCATCTGATGATATATATGTATATTCAATAGATGAGGTATTTATAGATGTTACACATTACCTAAAAACATATAATATGGGAGCAAAAGAGTTAGTAACAAAAGTAATGCAAGATGTTTATAAAACAACAGAAATAACAGCAACCGCAGGAATTGGAACTAATTTATATCTTTGCAAAATAGCAATGGACATTGTAGCAAAGCATGCAAAACCAGATAACAATGGTGTAAGAATAGCTGGTCTTGATGAAATGGCATATAGAAAATTACTTTGGAGCCACAGACCTTTAACAGATTTTTGGAGAGTTGGTAAAGGCTATTCAAAAAGACTAGAAGAGCATGGAATGTACACAATGGGTGATGTAGCTAAAATGTCAGTTAAAAATGAAGAACTACTATATAAATTATTTGGCGTAAATGCAGAGCTACTAATTGACCATGCTTGGGGATGGGAAAATGTAACAATTGAGAGTATTAAGGCATATAGACCAGCTACAAATAGTATATGCTCTGGACAAGTTTTACATTGTCCATATAATTATGAAAATACAAAATTAATTTTAAAAGAAATGACAGAATTACTTGCATTAGATTTAGTAGAAAAAGGATTAGTTACAAATCAAATCGTATTAGAAATTGGGTATGATGTAGATAACTTGAAAAATCAAGCAATTAGTAGCAAATATAACGGAGAAATAACAACTGATAAATATGGAAGAAAAGTACCAAAACATGCACATGGAACAATAAATATAGACCATCAAACATCTTCTAGCAAAGTTCTTACAGAACATATAATAAAATTATATGAACAAATTATTAATAAACAACTTTTAGTAAGAAGAATCAATATTACAGTTAATAATGTGGTAAATGAAAATATGGTGCAAAATAGCAATTATGAGCAAATTAATTTATTTGTAGACTATAAAGAAGTCAATAAAAAAAGAGAAAAAGAAGAAGCAGAAAAAGAAATACAAAAAGCAATGATTAATATAAAAAACAAATATGGAAAAAATGCTATAATAAAAGGAATGAATTTGCAAAAAGAGGGAACAACTATTGAAAGAAATGGGCAAATAGGAGGTCATAAAGAATAAAAGGTGTTAGAAAAAAGTGATAAATATAACGATATAATAAATTTACCACATCATGTATCTGAAAAACATGCAAGAATGACAATACAAGAAAGATCTGCACAATTTGCACCTTTTTCAGCATTAACTGGATATGATGATGTAATAAAAGAAACAGCAAGAGAAACTAATAGTAGAATAGAAATAAATGAAGAACAAAAAACAATTTTAAATAAAAAATTGCTTTTAATAAAAGAAAAAATACATAATAAGCCCAAAATAGCAGTTACATATTTTATACCAGATGTTAAAAAAGATGGCGGAAAATATATTGAAGTAACAGAAAATGTAGTAAAAATAGACGAATATGATAGAAAAATTATACTAGAAAATGGGGAAGAAGTTCAAATTGAAGAGATTATTGAGATTAAATTATAAAATAAAAAGGATAGTACGGTTGTACAATCCTTTTGTTGGTGCAACTGGAGGGATTCGAACCCCCGACCTTCCGGTTCGTAGCCGAACGCTCTATCCAGCTAAGCTACAGTTGCGTGATAATACTTATTATACATTGAAAAGTAAAAATATTCAATAGAATTTTGAAAAAAATGTTGCAATTATAAAAAAAGTGTGCTATATTATATAGGTACTGAAAAAAATCGAGGCGTAGCGCAGTTGGTAGCGCGCGTGGTTTGGGACCATGAGGTCGCAGGTTCGATCCCTGTCGCCTCGACCATAAGTATAAAGTGGTAAGAAAAATCTTACCACTTTTTTTATCTCACTAAATTAAACAATTCTTTTATATCTTCTACAATCAACTTTCCCACTTAAATAATTAGACAATTTTTCGCCATTTATTAAAGACTCTTTTTGCATTTTTGAAAGAGTTTTTATTTGATATTCTAATTTACAAGCCAAAGATTTATCTTTACTTTTCCAAGCAGATTCAAGTTTTACAGCATTATGTGATTTTGTATATTTTGCACCATTTTTATCTTTAGTTAAATGCTCATTTATTCTTTTATTTAAATCATTTGTCATTCCAGTGTAAATTGAATTATCTGCACACCTTAACATATATGTATAATACATTTTTTCACCAACTTTTAATAAATTGTATCATTAAAAAAATCAATAAGCAATAAAAAAGCATTGTAAATAATACACAATATGTGATATATTAAAGAAAATTTTATTCAAAAAATATTTAATTCTTGAAAGGAAATTTATGAATTTAGAAATTTTTAATCTTTTAGGTAATGAAACTAAAAATTTTGTATCAAGTTTCGTTAATGAATTAGCAAAAGCTTTAGATAAGGGGAATAATATGAATATAGGGGTAGTATATGGTTTAGACAATGAAAAAATAACATTGCTGAATCCTGAAAATGGAAAAGAAGAAGATATATACATATATACAACTGAAAATGAACTGGAGAAATTACATAATCATGGAATTTATGAAAATATATATAAAATGAATAAATTAGATTTTTATAATCTATACTCAGGCCAAAAAGTACAGTTAAATGGAGATAAATGTGAGTTATATAATGGAGAAATAGATGTAAAAAGTGATGAAGCATGGTACAAATTAGATGATTTATATGGAGTATTAAGAGATAATGAAAATACTAACTTTATTGTGCAGAAAATAACTGATGACAAAATCTATTTAACACACGAAAATGGTAGTGGGTCAATATACACATATAAAGAATTATATCCAGACTTTAATGTTGGAGATATAGTAAAAAGAGTAAATGGAAAATATATAAAATAGGTGAAAAAATGAGCAAAAGAAAAACAAAAAAATTAATTACAAGTATAATATTTTTAATTGCAATAATTACAGGAGTTTATTTCGGAAATATCGAGCTAGATGAAAATGTATTAGATAATACAACTCAGGAAGTATCTTATAATTTAGGCGAAATTCCAGAATACAATGGAGAAATATATGTAACAATAAATAATAATATTCCAAATTTTGAACAAAGTGATTTAACAAATGAATGCTTTGAAAAATACAGCAAATTAGACAAACTGGGTAGATGTGGAGTTGCGTATGCAAATTTAGGAAAAGATACAATGCCAAAAGAAGGAGAAAAAAGAACATCAATTAGTCATATATATCCATCTGGTTGGCAAAGTGTAGAGTATAATGGAAAAAGCTTATATAATCGTTGTCATTTAATTGCGTATAGTTTATCAGCAGAAAATGCGAATAAACAAAACCTTATAACAGGAACCAATTATTTTAACACAAGCGGAATGTTACCATTTGAAACAAAGGTATTAAACTATTTAAAAGAAAATGAAAATAATCATGTACTATACAGGGTAACTCCAATATTTGAAGGAAACAATTTAGTGGCAAGTGGAGTACAAATAGAAGCACAATCTGTAGAAAATAAAGAAATATGCTTTAATGTGTATATTTATAATGTACAACCAAATATAGAAATAGACTATAGCAATGGTTATAGTAAGTTAAAACAATAAAATCACATTACCTGCTTAATTTGAATAAATTATAGCAGGTGGTTTTTTATGAGTATTGTTCCAACAAATCAAAAATACTATTATTCACTAATGATGAAAAACATACAAGAATTAAAAAGTAAATACAATTTTTTAGAAGTAGGAAATATAGGCTTTAGTACACTTGGCAAACAGCTTCCATACATAAAAATAGGAAGAGGAAGCAGAAAAATTATGTATAATGCAGGAATGCATGCAAATGAGTATATATGTTGTATTTTGCTTATGAAATTTGTAGAAAACTTTTGTCAAAGCTATGTTCTAAATAGTAGAATATTTGGTCAAAATGCACGAAAATTATTTAATAATGTTTCTTTATACATCTTACCAATGATGAATCCAGATGGAATAGATATAGTTACTAATCAAGTTGAAAAAAATAGTGATATATATAAAAAGTATTTAAAAATTTCAAGTGAATTTCCTAATATACCATTTCCAAGTGGTTGGAAAGCAAATGCTAATGGTGTGGATTTTAAAAACTTCCAACCGTTTTGCAAAGTCTTGTAACTGTTTATATTACACGACTTTGCATTTTTGATTTTCATTAATTAATTCTTCAATTTTGATAAATTCATCTAGATTTTCATTAATAGAATTTAGTTTTGAAAAATTAAAATATATGTAAATATTTTTGTCTTTATCAATCTCAATTTTATTAATTAATCGATACAAATATATCTTATCAATTTTTTCTAATTTCAAAAAATTTTCTATTAATTCATCTAATTCTTTTTCTTCTTTTGTTTGATTTTTGTTTTCAATTTTGTCTTTTGTTCCAATTAATTTCTGTTCTAATTCTTGCTTTTGTTCATTTAATTTTGTTCTTTCTAAACTTAATTTTTGTGATACTCTAACGTAGTCTTCTTCTTGTAAAATACCTCTTAATTTATCCATATACATCTTGTCTAAATTGTTATTTATATCTAATATTGCTTTATCAATTTGTTCTATTTTTTTCCTATATCTTTCTCGAATATCTGATGTTTTATTTTGATATTTTTCATAAATTGAATAAAAAATTTCTTTGTCAGCATATATTTGACATATCTTTTTTACAACATAAATAATATTTTTTTCAAATTTCTCGTAGTTCATATTTAATGAATAACATCCACGTTCTTTTGCATCACTACAAGTTATATATGGATGTGATTTTGCATTTCTTTTAGAGTTCTTCTTTAGAACTATTTGCAACTTTCTTTTGCAATGATAACAGTAAAGTAATCCTCTTAATAAATAATCATATTTAAGTTTTGTGTTTGTTCCTCTTTTTTCTATGATACGTTGCACTTTTTCAAATGTATCTTTGTCAATAATAGCTTCATGGGTATTTTCAACTCTTATATGTTCTTCTTTATCAACAGTTCTAAATTTCTTGACTTTATATGATATTATAGACCTTTTATTTTGAACGGTATTGCCTATATAGACTTCATTTTTTAGCATATTGCATAAGGTTACTTCATTCCAATTATAGCTAGTTTTGTTTTCATGCGACTTCGCTTGCATATAGCCGTGGACACGAAATCGAAGATTTCGACCACGTATTATCTTGCACTAGTCCTGTTTTCCTATAACCTGTTGGAGATAGAAATTTATTTGAGTTTAGATAATTTACAATTTCTACACTACCATGTCCATTTGAATACATATCAAAAATCTTTTCTACAATATCCCTTACCTGCTCATCTACAATCAATTTATTTTTTATTGTAGGATGCTTTTTGTAACCATAAGCTGAAATACTACACATATATTCTCCTTGCTTTTGCTTTTCCTTCAAAACACTTCTAATTTTCTTGGAAATATCTTTAGCATACATATCATTCATTATTGCTTTAAAAGGCGTTATATCGTTATTTGTGCTATCTATATATGTATCTATTCCATCTGTTATTGCAACATATCTAATATTATTTTTAGGAAAATAGTCTTCCAAATAAAAACCAGTTTTAATGTAATCCCTACCAAGTCTTGATAAGTCTTTTGTAATTACCATATCAATTGTTTTATTTTCAATATCTTGCAATAATTCATTAAATGAAGGTCTATCAAAAGTTGTACCACTTATGCCATCATCAACATATTCTTTAACTAAACATAAATTATTCTCCTTTACATATCTTTGCAAAATTTTTCTTTGATTACCGATACTTTCGCTTTCTTGCTTGTCGCCATCTTCTCTAGATAGTCTGATATACATTCCGTACTTTAAAATTTTGACTTCTTAAATCCAGCATTTAACCTCCTATCCGTAATCATCTATGCTTAAATTGTAACGTGCTCAATTAAATTTTGCAATTGTTTTAATATAATTACTTATTCTTTACTTTTATACTTTCTAAATAATCCTTAAAAACTAATCCTATCGTATCTCTAATATCTTGTTTTTCTTCTGTAAAAATGCAATATGTATTGAACTCTAATTTATTTTCTTTTGTATTATTATTATCCTCATTCATACTTATTCAAATCCTTTCTTGCTAATACAGAATATTAAAGAAAATGGCTCTTTATGACACTTAAATCAAGTGTATTTGTCAATGTGCAATTTTGCCCATCTAATTACATAGGCGAGAAAATTTTAAATTGTCCAAATTTTTTAATAACTTTTATCTCTCTACTATTAACAGCAATTGAAAATCCAAAACGTTACGGGTAAATGAAAAAATTTTAATTTTTTTATTTCTAACCTTAACAGCGATTCAACTTTAAAAATCTTACGGGTAAATTTTAAATTTTTTGTTCCTAATATTAACAACAACTGAAATCTAAAAACTTTATGGGCAATATTAAAATTTTTTCTTCCTAACATAAACAGCAATTCAAAATCAAAAATCTTACGGGCAATTCTAATTTTTTTTATTTTTCCTTCTACTATTAACAGCGATTAAATTTTAAAAAGGTTATTGGCAATTTGAAATTTTCTTCTTAACCTTAATAGCGATTCAAAATCAAAAATGTGACGGGTAAAACAAAAAATTTTAAATTTCTTACAAAAAAAATAAACATATGGTTATTCCCATATGCTTATCCAATAAAAATTACTTTATATTATATTTCTCGTTTAATACATTCAAACACTAAATTCATTGCATCTGTAAATCCAATCTTATAAAACTTTTCATTTTCATAAGAACCTATTACGTTTACCTTATCAATATAACTTTCTAAACTATCTTTAACTTTAGCTTTTGATATATCATCACTAGATAAATCTTCTAGCTTATCTAAGAGCATTTGATAAGTATTATTATCCTTTGTTAATTCTTTAATCCTTTTCTTATCAAATTCAGTTAAAGCACATATATTTTCCTCTCTACTAACAAATAAATCGTTTAAAACACTAGGTTTTTCTTCCACTTCTACTACCTCCATATATAAATTTACTAGTAGTATAACGTGCTCCATTTTATTTGTCAGCTCTTTTTATAAAAAAATTATTAATTGTAATTTATTAATCTAATACTTGTACGAAATATCAAAATCTTCTGCATATTACATTTGAACATTCCCTTTATATTCCATTATTTAAAATCAAAATCTAAAAATACATATTTAGCAGTTTTATATTCAAGAGCTTCATTAATATCATTTGTTGCTTTTTCTGAAATATCTTTTATTCTTTTATATTCATTGTTATATCTAACTAACGGATTTATATATCTCTTTTTAACTTTTTCAATATTTACAAAGTATTTTCCTTCAGGCATTTTTTCACTTGTTAAAATATCTGTAGCATGTTTCCATATTTCAAAACCATTAGATATATTTTTTACATTACATTTTTCTATTTTTTCAATCACTTCTTTTTCAGATAGATTATACATTTCTGATATATTGATTAAATTATTATCGGACATTATTCTCATAATATCAGCAAGCATTTGCATTGTAAAAAGTGTTTTTTCTCTACGATATAATCTTGATAAAATGCTCATTGTATGTACAAATTTTTCTGCAATAGCAATATCTTTGAAGCCTAATTCTTCTATACCATTTTCATCTTCTTGAATTTCTATATTATCATAAATTTCTTTTACATCATCTAAAGTCCAAATCTTTTCTGTTGCTCCTAATCCATTAGATAAAGTATATTCTAATCTATCACTTGAAAGACATGGCGTATCATTATCTGCAATAGGATATATATGGTAATCTGCTACTTCTTCAACTTTTATACCATCTCTATTTAGTAACTCCATTATCTCTTTTGATTCACTAATTATTTTTGTAGTTAATTCTTCAGTAGATTCTTGTTTTTCATAGTCTTTATTCATAAAATCAATAGAATGCTTAAATACTGGAGTTGCAATATCATGGAACAATCCTGATAAAGTTTGCTTCCTATCTTTTGTAAAATGCCATATTATTAAAGCTACTGCAATACTATGGTCTAAACTTGAATACCACATTTGTTTATACATTTTTGAATATATTGTACCACAACTTACACTTATTTTAGATTGTTTTAACATTTCTGGAGTATTAATATACTCATTTAAAAATTTTGGAAAATCTTCTGATAAAATCTTATAATATGATTTTATTGTTTCATTTAATGTATCTATATAATTTTTCATTTACTTAATACCTTGTATAATATAATAGAGTTTAAAATTTAATATATTATACTAACCTTTCTCCAATAAAATAATTTTTTTACTATATAACTTATTTCTTCAATTCAAAACGATATTTCTGATTAATCTCTGGATACTTTTCATGATCTACTTCTGACATAAACATCTCTAATGGTCTTGCAGCAAAATCAACTCCATTTGTACATTCAGTTGTATATAAAGGTTTATAAATCATTAATTCTTCTTTATTTTCAGTGTGTCTTGCAGTACCAATAATTTCATATAAATATAAATTTGGTTCTTCTTTTAATTGTTCCTCTGTCATTTTTTCTCTCTTAAAATGTTGAACAATATCTCCTTTATTAAATTTTCTTTCCATAAACAATTCCTCCTTAATTTTTTTCTTTATATTCCTTGTACGTAATATTACTAATAGTCCTAAAAGCTAATTGTAATATTAATGCAGTTCAAAATGATTATACCATTTTTCATTTTACATATCTACAAATTTTAAATAAAAAATTTAACAGAAAAAATATAACATATAATTTTAGAAAAGATTTATTTGTCACGAATTTTGGAGAGCATTTTTTAGTGCCCAAAATTCGCCAGCTTGGTGTTTTGACACCATTTTTGCTGTTTAGGGCAAAATCCCTAAAACCCTTTTTAGCCCGCTGGAAGATATTTTATAAACAAAAAGAGAGAAGCAGCCTCAGCCAACTTCTCCCCCCACATCGCGTGGAATTTAATTACATATATATTATACAACAAATTGTTTATGTTGTAAATATATATTTATAATATTTTATGATTTTTTACAAAAAAATATCCATATTATTATAAAATATTTTTAAAAAATTTTTCATCTATTCCTGTAAACATTGTATATCTTTTTGATTCTAAAAATGGTTTATACTTTGATTCTTTTGTTACTATTTTTACTTTTTTTGATCTTTGAAGTATAGTTTTCTTTATATCTTTTAATTGGTTATCTTTTCCATGCAGAAAATTTTTGTATGCTTTTTTAGCTTCTATTTTTGAAATAATATCTTTGTATTCTAAATCAAACTCTTCAATCTTTTTTATTTCCTCTAATAAATTTATACATTCTTCTACATTTTCTATTTCAAATTTTTTCTCATTCAGTATTATATTATATTTTACAAATATATTTTTTAATTCATTATAAAAGTCAGTATTTTTATCTATGTTTATTAAAATTTTATATATAATATATATTATTTTTGATAAATTTAAATTAGTATAATTATTTTTATTAAAAGAATCCTCTCCAAAATAATCAGATAAATTTCTCATCAATTTAGCATTTAAGCTTATTTGCTGTTTATACTTTGGTATAAAATTTCCGTCTGAGTATTTCTTGTTTTTATTTGTCTTTGGTAATTCATATTCTAATGGATATCTTTTATTTATATCAAAAGATTCTATATTATAACAATATATAGGCTGATTATGTGCCAACATATTTCTAAACTCTCCTAAGTAACATAGAATTGTTTTAAAAGTATTTATTTGAGCTTCTTCTTTCTTTCTAATTGATTCACTTTTCCCCTTTTTCTCATTAGTTAAATTTAATTTAGTAAAAAAGTTTGTACAGTTTAAGAAAATATTTCTAGAATCATCTTCTTGTAAGTTTGCTATTGCATAATAAGTTTGATTCATAGCTAATTCATTAATTATTATCCAATATGGCACTGTTATATTTTGCTCTCTTTTTCTTTTTATAGGTTTTGATTTTGTATTATCATATTTTCCTATTATTAGTTTCATTGTATCAAATGCTTTGTTCTTTATTGATGAAGTATTATAATTATGCATATTAACTAAATAATCCGCTTTAGCATTATGGTCATTTAGATAAGCAATAAAAATGTTTTTCATACTTTCCTCTATTATTAGTGTATATTTTAAAAGCATTAATCTTAATTCATGTTCAAATTTATACATTCTAACAAAATCACCATATTTTGTTGTACTATTGTATTTATGTAGGTGATATTGAATTTGTCTTATATTTTCTTCTTTTTCTTGTAACGAATTAGATTTTAATCCATATTTTTCGCATATTTTATCACATATTTTTTCATATAATTCTTCTGTCTTTATTTCTGGTTTTATCTTAAAAACATTTTTATAAAACTCTATATTTTTGTTTTGTAATATATTACTTCTAATTGTATCAATATATTCAATATCTTTTACAAATAAGTTTTTATATGCATTTATAACTTGATAATAGCTATATTTTCTAAATAAAGATTTTTCACCTTTATCAAATTTAATCTGTTTTAATTCTAAAATTTCAATTAATTTGTTTGTACTATTAGTATTCAAGTTTAAATCAGCTCCTTTATATTTGATGAAACCATAATATCATATTTCTACTAAAATTTCTAGAAATTTCTTCCAATTTATATTTAATTTGCATACAAACTCTCCAAAAATTCTTTAGTATATTGTCTCTGATTTTCATAATTGGATATAAATTTTCTATGACCTTTATTATTATTTTTATTATTAAATCTTATATTATTATCTTCCATATTTTGATGGATAGCCTGTCCATTTTTTGATTGATACTGGTATCCATTATTTAACGGATATGGAACATCATTTATATAAATTTTTCTTTGAATTATTTGCTTGTTTTCTTTTCTAACCATTTCAACTTTTATATAATTTTTATCTCTTAAATCTGAAATCCAACTTGAAACTGTTTTTGGATGTACTCCTAATTCTTCTGCAAAATAATTGTTAGTTGCAAAACAATAGCCTTCTTTATATGCAAGTGATGTTATCATTGCATATAGTAATTTTTCATTTGCTTTTAGCTCCTTATTATATAGTATTTTTGATGGTATTACTGAATAATATCCAACTTTATTTCTTTGTTTTTCTTCCATTTTTCCACTCCAATTCTAGCAATAAAAACACAAAAAAACAGAATATTTCTTTAAATTAGAAATACTCTGTAATATAGATGATTACTGCATTTTATTAATTTTTTTGTGGTTGGAAGTTTTTAAAGCTCACAGGAGTGGATTTGAATTTACAATTTCCGGCAGGCTGGCAAGAAGCTAGAAAAATAAAATTTGAACAAGGATATACAAAACCTGCACCTCAAAATTTTGTGGGAGAAGGTCCATTAACACAAAGTGAAGCATTAGCAATATACAATTTTACATTAAAAAATAATTTTGAACTAACAATATCATATCATACACAGGGAAAAGAAATTTATTGGGATTTTCAAAATATTAATCCACCAAATGGTTATGAAATAGGTAAAATATTTGAAAAAGTTAGCGGTTATAATTTGACAGATGTGCCATATAATTCGAGTTTTGCAGGATATAAAGATTGGTTTATTCAAAATTATAAAAGGCCAGGTTATACAATAGAAGCAGGAATAGGTGAAAATCCACTTCCGATATCTCAATTTGATGAAATATATAATGACAATATTGGGATTTTAGTTTTAGGAATGTTAATATAAAAAGTAAAAAAACTAAATAATTTTTTTGAAATTGTGTATACTAATTGTAAAATGTTGTGATACAATAACAAAAAAATGGAAGGAGACAAAAGATGGACAAAAAAGAAGCTGAAGAATTAAAAAGTAAATTATTTAATAAAAAGGAAAATGGCTGGAATGCAAAAACAGAAGAACAAAAACAAAAAATTTTTGAATATGCTAAAGGCTATATAAATTATATGAATAAATCAAAGACAGAAAGAGAGATTATAAATACTTCAACAGAGATAGCACATCAAAATGGATTTAAAGATATAAAAGATTGTGAAACTTTAAAACCAGGAGATAAAGTTTACTGGAACAACCGTGGAAAAAGCATGTATTTAGCTGTTATAGGAGAAAAAAGTATTGAAGAGGGAATGAATATAATAGGTGCACATGCAGATTCTCCAAGGTTAGACTTAAAACCAAATCCTTTATATGAAGATTCTGAATTTGCATACTTAAAAACACATTATTATGGTGGAATAAAAAAATATCAATGGACAACAATTCCACTAGCAATACATGGAGTTATAGTTAAAACAAATGGCGAAAAAATAACTGTAAATATAGGAGAAGATATGAATGATCCAATATTTACAATTACAGATTTATTACCACACTTAGCACAAGACCAAATGAAGAAAAAATTAGCAGACGGAATTGATGGAGAAGATTTAAATTTACTAATTGGAAGTATGCCAATAGGTAGTGAAATAGCTGAATCTGTTAAATTAAATATTTTAAATATATTAAATGAAAAATATGGAATAACAGAAAAAGATTTATTAAGTTCAGAAATAGAGTTAGTACCAGCAATGCCTTGCAGAAGCATGGGATTTGATAATAGCATGGTTGCTGGTTATGGGCAAGATGATAAAATATGTGTTTATGCATCTTTAACAGCATTAATGAATGTGCAAAATCCTGTTAAGACAGCAGTATGCATTATATCTGATAAAGAGGAGATTGGAAGTATGGGAAATACAGGCATGGAATCACATGTATTTGATACATTCATTTCAGAAATATTAAACAAATTAGGAATAAATAGACCTAATTTATTGGAAAAAGTTTTTTGTAATTCTAAAATGTTATCAGCAGATGTGGATGCTGGACTAGATCCAATATATGCAAGTGTTTCAGAAAAAAATAATGCATCATATTTAGGAAGAGGAATAGGACTTAATAAATATACAGGAGCTAGAGGAAAATCTGGAGCATCTGATGCAAATGCTGAGTTTGTGGCAGAAGTTAGAAAGATATTTGAAGAAAATGATGTTAGATATCAAATTGCTGAACTTGGAAAAGTAGATATTGGAGGAGGAGGCACAATAGCATATATTTTAGCTAATAAAGGAATAGATGTTATTGATTGTGGTGTTCCGGTACTTTCAATGCATTCACCTTATGAGGTTACAAGTAAATTAGATTTATATGAAGCACATAGGGGATATGAGGCATTTTGGAAAAATGCATAATTAAATAAAAAATAAAAAAACGTAGCTAAATTATTTAGCTACGTTTACATGTGCCATCAAAGCTTATTTAGTGGAATGATATCTACTAAATAAGCTGAGGACTCGAAGGGTCAACAATGTTAAGTTTGAATGCCTTGAGATGCTTGTTCTGGCAATGAGAGTTTTTGTAGCTTATGTATTGCTTCATGAATAACAACTATGCTACTTTTACCAGATTCAATCATATATTCAATATATTCGTCTTTTACATACAAATTATTACTAGTAGGACTATAAATTCCGTCTGGGCATATTCTACTAAATCTTCCAGTACGATTTATCAAATAACCTATATCATTTTCATTTAATAGATTTATAATTTCTTGTTTTGTTTTAGTTTTACATACTGCCGATATTTCCTGAGCTAAAATTTCAACTATTTTACTTTTTTGCTCATTATCAATTGGTTTACCCATTTTACATCCAGTAAATACACTATAAATGTTCATCATTCTATCAATATTCATATTTGTAATTTCCACATTTCAAACTAATGTTTAAAAATTCATTATATAAGACTATATGATTTTTAAATATTAGATTTATTTGTCATTACAATTTTATGATTAAATAAAATCTTAATCAATAATAAAATTATATATTGATATCATGAAAAAATAAAAAAGATATTCATATTATATATGAATATCTTTTTGGTGAGCCAGAAGGGATTCGAACCCCCGACCCCAGGCTTAGAAGGCCTGTGCTCTATCCAACTGAGCTACTGACCCATTAGTGAATAGAAAAAATATTTATCTATTAGCAAATACTATAATAACACGATTTTTAAATCCTGTCAATAAAAAATAGTAAAAAACACTGGAAAAAAATATAAAGGTAAGTTATAATCAAAACAGGTGAAATATATGGAAGAAGAAAAAAAGATTAATGTACATCAAATTTTCTGGTATTTTGTATTATTTAGCATGTTGGGCTTAGCAATAGAAACTTTATATGCACGATTTACTATGGAAATTTGGGAAAGTAGAAAAGGATTTATATGGGGTCCATTTTGCCCAATATATGGAGTAGGTGGTACATGCTTAATAATATTATTAAACAAGGTGGACAAGAAAAACTATTTTAAATTATTCATATTGGGATATTTAATAGGTTCGGTTGTTGAATATTTATTAAGCTACTGTATAGAAGCTATATATGGTGCTAGATTTTGGGATTATTCTTATGTTGGAAAAGATATAAACGGTAGAATTTGCTTGTTATATTCATTGTTTTGGGGATTTTTAACAATTGGAATGATGAGATTTGTAAAGCCAAGGATGGATAAGCTGGTTAATAAGATTTCTGGCAAAATAAAATGGACTATTGAAATAGCGTTTGCATTATTTTTATTAATTGATATGCTTGTAACTATATGGAGCATAAATACTTACGAAAATCGTGCGATTGCAACATATTATAATGAGACAATTGAAACAAAAAATAATAATAGTATAATTTCTAAAATAGAAAATGACTATTTTACAAATGAGCGTATGGAAAAAACATTTCCAAATTTAAGAACAAAAGACAGAGAAGGCAATCAAGTATATGTAAGAGATTTATTAAAAAACAATCCTTAAAATAAGGATTGTTTTTTTAGTCTGGTAAAATAATTGGATTTTTCTTTCTAGCTCTATATAAAGTGATTTTATTTCCTACAGTTTGAACACAAACAGCGTTTATACTATCTGCAATTGTATTACCTAAAGATTTTACATCTTCGCCAGAATTTTCTAATACATTTATTTTAATTAATTCTCTTGCTTCTAAAGCATCATCTAATTGTTTTAACAAATTTTCAGACAATCCAGATTTTCCAATTTGAAAAATAGGATCAATTGAGTTTGCTAAACCTCTTAAATAAGCTCTTTGTTTACTTGTCATAATTATTCCTCTTTCTTATTTATTTTCGACTATATAATTATAACATGATTAAGCTAAAAAAGCAATTTACATTGAAATAAAACCGATAAATCCAAAAATCAAAAATAGAATTCCAGAAAGTTTTTGCATTGATTGTTCAGAAATATATTTATTTAAAAATCTTCCTAAAACTATAGCAATATAATCACATGCAACCATTGCGAAAATTGCACCTAAAATTAAAGAGAGTTTATAGTTAGAATATTGAATTCCAAGTCCAATAGATGCTAAAAAAGTTTTATCTCCAAGTTCTCCAACCATTATGCATAATGCAATTAAAAAACAATAATTAATTTTTAAATTTGTAATTTTATATAGTAAATTTTCTTTTTTGGAATTATCCATTACTAATTTTTCTTTTTTTGGTAGTAAAGAGAGAATTCCCATTATAATAAAAGAAGAATATGTAATTAATTCAATTGTATGATGTAAAATTTGATTTTCAAAAAGTGCTAGACTACTTCCAAATAAAATAGCCAATCCATGACTAAAAAAGGAGCCAATGGCAACACCTAATAAAATTTTAAAAGTTTTATCTTTACCAGAAAAAGATAAAACTAAAAGTTGAGTTTTATCACCAAGTTCGCTCACAAAAACCATCAAAAATGAAATAAAAAAAGGATAAATAAATTCCATAAAGTTACACCTCTTTGATTTGATTTATATTCAAAAAATGTAAATTCTATGTGAAATATTTACAAAAACATTGCCAGGGAAATAAGATAGTGATAAGATAACGAGGTATAAAACATACGGAAACAAGAAAAAGGAGGAATCTAAAGTGATAGAAGTAAAAAATGTCACGAAAAAATATCCTAATATCAAAGCAGTAGACAATATTAATTTTACAATAAAAGATGGTGAAGTAGTTGGTTTTTTAGGTCCTAATGGAGCAGGAAAAACTACAACTATGAATATGATAACAGGATTTATTGAGCCTACAGAAGGGCAAATTATTATTAATGGCTTTGATATTGTAAAAAAATCAAAGAAAGCAAAAAAACAAATTGGGTATATGCCAGAGGGGGTTCCTTTGTATACAGAACTAACTGCAAGAGAATTCGTAAATTATATGGCTGAGCTAAAAGATGTTAAAGCTAAGGAAAGAAAAGAAGCAGTAGAAAAAGCAATTGAAGAAACAGGATTAAAAGATGTACAAAACAAGCTAATTAAAAATTTATCAAGAGGATATAAACAAAGAGTAAGTATGGCAGGAGCTTTAGTAGGAAATCCAGAAGTAATAATTCTAGATGAACCTACGGTTGGACTTGATCCAAAGCAAATTACTGAAATTAGAAGTCTAATAAAGGAACTAGGAAAAAAACATACGGTAATTTTAAGTAGCCATATTCTATCAGAAGTTAGCCAAATTTGTGAAAGAGTAATAATTATAAATCACGGAAAAATTGTTGCGATAGATACTCCTGAAAACTTGGAAAATAAAACAAAAGAGAAAAATACAATTCTTGTTACAGTTGAAGACAAAAATGAAAAAATGAAAAACTTAAAAGAAGAAGTTAAAGAAATTGAAGAGATTAAATTGGTAAAAGATAATGAAGATGGTACAAAACAATATGCTGTTACATCAGCAGATAAGGTTGACTTAAGAAAAAAAATATTTGAAATTTTACCAAAACAGGATATCACAATTTTTGAACTTAAAAAAGATGAATCTACATTAGAAGATGCATTTATAAAATTAATTGATTCTGACAAAAAAGAAAATACAAACAAAGAAGAATCAAAAGAGAAAATAAAGGAAAAGAAAATTAAAGAAAAAGAAGAAAAGAAAGCTAAAAAACAAAGTAAAGGAGGAAAAGAGTAATGTTTGCAATTTATAAAAAAGAATTAAAAAGTTATTTTTTATCTCCTACAGGATATATAACAATAGGCTTATTTTTATTAATATTTAGTTTATTTTTCTACCTAACAACTGTTAGTGTAGGAGGATATGACATAGGAAATTTATACTTTAATACAGCAAGGTATGGGCTACTAATTATTGTTCCAATACTAACAATGAGAATGTTTGCAGAAGAAAGAAAAAATGGAACAGAGCAATTATTACTAACATCTCCAAGAAGTATTACTGAAATAGTACTTGGAAAATTTTTGGCAGGTGTTAGTGTAATAGTAATAACATTAATATTTTCACTTATATATTATGCAATTTTATGCTTTTTTAAAGCACCAAACTTAGTGCCAACACTTGTTATGATACTAGGATTTTTACTAGTAGGAATGGCTGCAATTTCTATAGGAATGTTTATATCTAGTTTAACAGAAAATCAAATTATTTCTGCAGTTGTTACAATAGTATTTTTTGTAAGCTCATGGTTTTTACCAAACCTAAATGATAACTTTTCTATTATTGATTTAATGAGCAATTATCAAAAATTCCCAGCAGGATTAATATCAATGTCTGAAGTTGTTAATTTATTGGGAATAACAGTAGTATTTATTTTATTTACAATTATTATTATGCAAAGAAAAAAATCAATAAAATAATAGAAAGGATGAAAAAGCATGAAAGAAAAATTTATAGAAATTATAAAAAAGAGATGGCTACAAAGTGTTGTACTCACTATTTTACTATTTGCTATTATAATATGTGCATTTTTAACAATCAGTTATTTTGTAGACAAAGCTAATATAACAGATTTAGATTTTACAAAAGATAAGATTTATTCTATATCTCAAGCAACAAAAGATAAGCTTGAAAATTTAGATCAAAAAATTACAATTACAACATACAATATGTATGAATATGTAGAAGATTTTGCAAACAAGTATGCAACACTAAATGATAACATAACAGTTGAAAAACTTGGAAATTTAACTTCAAAACAAGAATGGAAGACAGAATATGGCTTAACTGATACATCATCATTTGTTGCAGTTGAAACTGAGTCAAAAATTAAAATTTTACAAGATAGTGACTTATATACTTATGATTATAGTACTCATGAACAAATAGATATAACAGAAGAGGCAATAACAAATGCAATTTTAGATGTTACAACAAATATAAAACCTAAAATATGTATTTTAACAGGTCATAATTTGTATAATGATGGATATTTTCAATATTTAGAAAGTTCATTAGAATCAGAAGTTAATCAGGTTGAATACTTAAACTTGTTAACAGCAGGAAGTATACCAAAAGACTGTAAAGTATTAGTGATTACAGCTTTAAAAAATGATATAGATAAAAAAGAAAAAGATGAAATATTAAAATATATCAACAATGGTGGAGAAATTTTACTATTAATGGATCCAAATTTGGGTAAAATAAAAACACCTAATTTCCAAAAAATATTAGATGTATATGGAGTAAAAAATTCAGAAGGATTTATTATGGAAGCTAACAGTAGCAAAATGGTATCAGGAGCACCTTCATATATAATCGCATCTATAAATACAAGTTCTGAACTTGTAAAAGATATTAACATGGGGCTAAATGTATGTATGATGACAGCAGGAAAACTAACATTTGAATCAACAGATGAATTAGCTAAGAAAAATGTTACTCTAGAAACTTTAGCAACAGCAAGTGATAAAGCATTTTATAGAACTGATTTAACATCAAGTAGTCAAACTAAAATATCAAGTGACGAGAGTGCTTCAGGAGCTACAGTTGCTGCAATGCTTACAAAAACAATAAGTGAAGATAAAATTTCAAAATTAATAGTATTTTCAAATACTGCATTTGCAACAAATGCGCAAATACAAATGGGTATGTATTATAGATATGCTATAGAATTTTGCAATAATGAAGATATATTATTAAATTCAGTATCATATTTAACTGAAAGAGAAGATAATATAACAATTCGAAAAGCCGGTGAAACAGTTACTACTTATGATGTTACAGAAAATCAAACAAAAATTATTTTATCAATAATATTTGGTATACCAGTAGTTATAATAATTGTAGGAATTGTAGTATGGCAAGTTAGAAGAAGAAAGAAATAAAATTTAAAACTCCTTCATATATTTTATATGAGGGAGTTTTTTTATGAAAAATGTTTTGAAAATTGTTTTTGTAATAATTGGAACAACAATAGGGGCAGGCTTTGCATCTGGGCAAGAAATATATTTATTTTTTAATAAATATGGATTTATGGGAATTATAGGAATGATACTTTCATGTATAATAACAGGATTTATTATTTATAAGGTATTTAAAATTTTAAATATAAAATCTGTAAAATCATATTCTGATTTTTTATTAATATTAAGTACAAATAAAAAATTAAATAAATTAATGCAAGTAATAATACAATGTTTTTTATTAATATCATTTTTTGTAATGATAGCTGGATTTAGTGCATACTTTAACCAGGAATTTAAAATTTTAATTTATATTCCAGCAATATGTATTAGCATATTATGCTATATAACATTTAAGAATAATACTAAAGGCATTGTATCAATAAATACAATATTAATACCATTTTTATGTTTCTTTATAAGCTATCTTGGAATAAAAAATATTAATTTTATAGCAAGCAACAACAACCAAATAAATTATTGCACAGGTTGGTTATTTAGTAGTGTATTGTATGCAAGTTATAACAGTATTTTATTAATTCCAATCTTAATAGAACTTAATGTATATATAAAAAAACAAAGTCAAATAAAAATGTGCAGTATATTATGCAGTGCAATTTTATGTGTGCTTGGCTTAGCATTATATTTTTTATTATTAAGAGGAAATAATTATGTGCAAAATTTGGAATTGCCACTTATACAGATAACAAAAGAATTTGGAAATATATATTCAGTGATTTATGGAATAGTTATATTAATTGCAATATTTACAACTGCAATAGCATCTGGCTATGGATTTATAAAAAATGTTAATAAAAATGAAAAAATATGGATGATTGGAATTTGTGTAATATCAGTATTAGTTGCGCCAGTGGGATTTTCAAATTTGGTAAGTTTGCTATATCCAATATTTGGTGTGCTGGGGTTAATACAAATTTGGGGCATTTTGAAAGTAAAATACTTGTAATTTAACTGAATGTAGTATATAGTTATTGTATAAAAATATAAAGGAATAAAACAATGGACAAAGTAATAAAATTTAGAAAAGATAGAAAATTTAATAAAAAGAAATTGTATATAGTAATTGCAATTATTATACTAATAATATTAGTCATTACATCAGCAATAATATATAATACTAATAAAAGTTTTAGAAACTTTATGGACAGATATATATTTAGAAAAGATGTAACAGAGGAAAATGTACCAATAATTGAAATTGATTATGATTCTAATACAAATATTTTTACTTATGGAAAATATATTTGTGTACTTGCAGAAAATACTTTAAATGAATACAGTGCATCTGGTAAAAAAGAGAAAGAAGTAAAAATTGAAATTAATAACCCAATATATGATGTGAATGGAAAGTATTTAGTAATTGCAGAAAACAATAGTCAAAAAATATACTTAATATCAGAAGATCATGTTATATGGGAAAAGAACATAGATGGAAATTTAAATAAAGTAACAGTAAACAAAAATGGATATGTATGTGCAATAGTAACAGGAACAACACATAAAGCAGTAATTAGTACATTTGATACAAAAGGAAATGAGCTATTTAAAACATATTTATCAAATACTATTGCAGTAGATGCTTATGTATCACCAGATAATTCAGAATTTGCTTATGCAGAAGTAAATAATTCTGGAACAGTAATACAATCAAATATAAAAATAATATCAATTAAAGATGTAAAAGAAAAAAATACTGAAGCAAAATACACATATAATGCACCACAAGATAGCTTAATTTTAAGAATAAAATATCAAGACAAGAACCAATTAATTTGTATGTATGATGATGGAATTCATAAATTTGAATCTGGAGTTGATGTTGAACTTGTAAAATTAAATGAAGACAACCCTAAAATTACATTTGCAGATATAGAATTAGATGGACATATATTTAGAACTTATGAAAAGTCAACAGGAATTTTTAGCGCAGATACAGTTATAGAAATACAAAACACATCAAATGGAAAAGAAAGTATATACACAATTGAAGAAGTTGCAAAAGCTGTGGATTCATGTAACAATGTAATAGCAATTAATTTTGGAGATGAAGTTTATTTTGTAGACACAAATGCATGGCTTATAAAAAGGTATACCTCTTCTCAAGTAATTGAAAAAATTATATTGGGTGACGGAGTAGCCGGAATTATTTATAGAGACAAAATAGAAATTGTTAATTTATAGGAGGAGTTACAATGAGTATAATAATTGATTTAGTAATAGTTGCTATAATTGCATTATGTATTTTAATTGGTTATCACAAAGGTTTAACAGGATCACTTTTAAAAATAGTATCATTTGTATTAGCGTTAATAATTGCATTTATATTATTTAAACCTGTATCAAATTTTATAATTAATAAAACTGACTGGGATGAAAACTTAGAACAGGCAATTAAACAAAGTTTCTTAAAGCAAGAAGAACAAAAACCAGAAGAAGAAAAAACACAAGAAAATATGCCAGATGTTATTACAAATTATATAAATGAATCAGTAGAGAAAGCTGGAAATGAAGCAAAAACAGCAATAGTAGAATCAACAGCAAGAAATGTTGCTATTATGATTATTAATATTGCAGTTGCAATTGGTTTATTTATAGTTAGTAGAATTATTCTATTATTTATCAAAGGTTTGGCAAATTTAATCACTAAATTACCAGTTATAAAACAATGTGATAAACTAGGAGGAGTAGTATACGGATTGCTACAATCTTTAGTAATTATATATATTGCATTAGCAATAATTTCATTTATAAGCCCAATGATAAATAATACTTCATTTATAATTGCATTACAAAAATCGTTTATAGGAAGTGCGATGTATAATAACAATTTATTATTAAAAATCATATTTTAAATTTCAATTAAAAATCTTGCCAAAAGGCAAGATTTTTGTTATTATATAAATTGTCAAATAAAAAGGAATTAGGTGAAAAAATTGAAAGAAGAAAAACAAACGAAAAATAAAAAGAAGAAAAAGGGAATTGGTAAAAAAATATTATTATTACTATTATTACTTTTATTAATAGTTGGAGGAGTATTTGCATATAAAGTACATAAAAATGGTGGAGGTTTAAAAGGAATTTTAGCTACAGCAATTGGACATGACCAAGAAACAGTTAAAACTTTACCTAAAATTTATTGCTTATTATTAGGACAAAGTGAAAACTTAACAGATACTATTATGATAGCTGAATATGATCCACAAAAACAACAAGCTTCTATGCTTTCAATACCTAGAGATACATTTATTGGATATAATAAAAGTCAAGCAACAGCTTGGGATAAAATAAATGCAGTATATCAAACAGGAGCTGAAAATTCATTAAAAGAAGTAAATGAGTTAACTGGACTTGATATCAAATATTATTTAAAAGTTGATACACAAGCATTTAAAGCATTAGTTGATGCAATAGGTGGAGTAACATTTGATGTACCAATTGATATGAAGTATGATTCAAATAGACAGAATTTACATATTAACTTGAAAGCCGGAGTTCAAAAACTAGATGGTGATAAGGCTGAGCAAGTTGTTAGATTTAGACATAATAATGATGGTTCAACATATCCATCTGAATATGGAATTGAAGATTATGGTAGAATGAAAACACAAAGAAATTTCTTAAAAGCACTTGCAAAGCAAACATTAAAAGTTGAAAACATTTTAAAAATAAATGAATTTATAGACATTGCACAAAAATATGTTGAAACAAATATAGACTTTAATATTGTTAAAGATTACATTCCTTATATAGTAGAATTTAACACTGAAAATTTAAGAACAGAACAATTACCAGGTGCATCAGAATACACAAATGGAGTTTGGATTTATGCAGCAGAAGAGCAAGAAACTGCAAAAGTAATTGACAAACTATTCTTAAACCCAGAACTACAAGATGAAGAAATAGACACAAGTAGTGTTGATACAACTGGAATTGATAAATCAAAAATTAAAATTGAAGTTTTAAACGGAAGTGGAAGTAGTGTTAAATTAGAAAAAATAGAAAACAGATTAAAAAAAGCTGGATATACTAATATACAAAGTTCAGAAACTTCAAGCATTGATAATAGCATAATAATAAAAAGAGGAAATGTTGAAAACGCTGCAATAGATGAAATGAAATTATTAGTACAAACTCAAAGAAGTTCATCTGCAGAAGAAACAGATGTTGATGTTACGATTATTTTAGGAAAAGATGAATAAAAAAATATGGGGCACTAATTAAAATTAGTGCCCTATTATTTTTAATAATTACTAAACTGCGTAAATTTATAATTTCCACCTTTAGTTTTTTTCTTATATGTTTTTTTAGATTTATTTTTAGGTTTTTTCAAAAGTAAAAATAGCAAATATAAAACAACAAAAATTAATAAAATTCTAAATAAAAGTGGTAAAAAATCAGATGACAGTACTTGAGTTTCGGCAATTAAATCAGATGAATATGTTTGACCATCATAATTATAAGTTATTTTACCAATTGCGCTATTAGCAGAAATTGGTGCCATTAAATTTTCATCCAAAGTAATTTCAGGTTCTAAGCTAGATAAATCTGCACTATTCTCAGAAAAAATTTCTATTTTATCTTTTATAAGAACATTTAAATTTTGTGTCTCTTCAGTAGCTCCACGAACTGTAATTTGCTTTAAAACAGCATTTTTTTCATTTAATGTTTTTAATGAATAATTATTAAAAGCATAATCAAATAAAGTTTTACAATCTAAATATCTTTGACTTAAACCAGTATTTGTAGATTCACCACCAAGTACAACCAAAATAACTTCAAAATCATTTTTTTTAGCACTTGCAATAATGCAATTTCCTGCTTCACCAGTATAACCTGTTTTTACACCAGTAGTTCCTTCATAATAATATCTGCTATATGTATTTAATAAATCATTTGAATTATTAAAGATTCTATCGGTTTTACTATATTTATTTGTTGCAGGTAATGTAAACTGGGTAGTTGACACTATTTTTCTAATAATGCTATTTTGCATAGCAAATTTTCCCATTAAAGCTAAATCATAAGATGTTGATGTATGGTATTTACTATGAATACCATTTGGATTAACAAAATGAGTATTTTTACAACCAAGCTCTTCAGCTCTTTTATTCATTAATTTAGCAAATTCCTCAACACTACCAGAAATATGTTCTGCTAATACTATTGCTGCATCATTTGCAGAAGGAATCATAAGAGCATACAAAAGTTGTTCAATTGTAAGTTCCTCGCCTTCCTTTAAACTAGCATGAGTGTAATCATAAGGAATTGAATAAACAGCATTGTGACTGACTGTTGCAACATCATCAAGATTGCAATTTTCAACAGTTAAAATGGCAGTCATAATTTTAGTAGTACTTGCAGGAAACCTTACATCATTAGAGTTTTTCTCATATAAAATTTTTCCAGTATTAGCTTCAATCAAAATACATGAAGGACAATATGTTTTTGAATTATCACTATCAGCATAAGAAGGAGATATAAATATGATAAATTGCATTAAAAATATAAAAATAAAAAATATTATTTTAAGTTTCTTCATGAAATTTCTCCTATAAGTTTATTATATTAAGTTACAAATATAAATATATATTAAAATTGCCAAAATTTCAAGTTTTTTGGAAAGGAATAAATATGGAATTAAGTTTTAAGCAAAAATTAATTATTGGAATCGTGGGGACATTAGTAATATTGGGAGTTGGAATATACATATACACTACAAATGGGGGAAAAGAAGAATATAATTTTAATGATTTTTACACAAATGTGGAAGCAGATGAACCAAAAGAAAGCACAATAATTGTGCACATTACAGGAAAAGTAAAAAATGCAGGAATAATAGAATTGCCAGAAGAATCAAGAATTTCAGATGCAATAAAAAAAGCAGGAGGAGTTACACAAGATGCAGATTTAGACCAAGTAAATTTGGCATTTGTGTTATCAGATGGACAAAAAATATATATACCTAGCAAAAATGAGAAAGAAGCAAACGAAGGAAAGGTGTATATAACCACAGAAAGTGGAAATAATGTGATTATAAAAGATAAAGTAGAAGGAGGTAAAAAACAAAAAGTGAATATAAATGAAGCAAAGCAAGAAGACTTTGAACAATTGCCAGGAATAGGCCCATCAATAGCGAAGAAGATAGTAGAATACAGAGAGCAAAATGGCAAATTTACATCAATAGATGAATTACAAGAAGTAAAAGGAATAGGAGAAGCAAAATTTGAAAATATAAAGGAATATGTAACGGTAAAATAGCATAAAATTATAGTGTGAGCAAGGCAAAAGGCTGAGCTCATGCTAGGTATAATTAATATAGATGTAGATTAAAATAAATGGTTAATATTAAATAAAAAAATCTGTGAAATCAAGGATTTTTCTAAATATATATTGACAACATTGAGAAAAAGAAGTATACTAATAAAGGTTAAGAAAACTAAATACATCGCGGGGTGGAGCAGTTGGCAGCTCGTCGGGCTCATAACCCGAAGGTCGTAAGTTCGAGTCTTACCCCCGCAACCAACTCAAAGTCACTAGAACCATAACGGTTTTAGTGATTTTTTTGTTTTGTTTATTGGTTGCTATAATCACTAAAAATTGCTTTCTTATGTCAATTTGGGGAGAAATTGGGGATGAACTCCTCAAACTAGACCTTTGTAATACTATAAATTTCAACAAAAATCAATGCTGATAATTATGAGAGTACAAAAAAGATTTAGTAATATTGAATTGTTAATGTGCGTTAGTTACTAATAAATTTTCTAGTACATTTCCTGCGTGTTTGTCGTGTGATTTTAAAGGATGTACGTAGAAATTATAGGTTGTAGTAATCTGTGCATGACCTAGTCTTGCTGATACAGTTGCTACATCTACTTGTTGTGCAATTAGCAATGTTGCGTTTGTGTGGCGTAAGCCGTGAAATGTTATAACAGGTAATCCAATTTGTTTAATAAATTTTTCAAACCATTTACTAATTGTTGATGGTGTAATTGGTTTGCCATCTACTTGTACAAATAACCTGTTAGAATCGTGCCAGAAATCGCCTACAATCGATTTTTGTTCTTCATACCATAATTTATATTCTTTGAGCAAAGAAACGATAAAATCGGGAATTGCGACTTCACGAATTGAACTTTCTGTTTTGGGACTTTTTGTAAATATTCCTTTGTCAGATAAATATTGACTTGATTTGTTTATGCTGATAATTCCAATGTTTAAATCAATATCTGACCATTCAAGTCCTGCTAGTTCTCCAAGTCTTGCACCTATGAATATGTCGAGTAAAACTGCTACTTTGTATTTGATGTCATTACCTGTTAGTTTTTCTAAATTGTCTATTAGAATTCTAGTTTGTACTTCATCATAGCAATCTCTTTTAGGTTTAGGTGCTTTAGGTGGTTGTACACGTTCTGCAGGATTATTTACAATCATTTGCCAATATACAGCTTTTGTTAGCATTGCGTGTAAAAGTCTGTGATGTTCTAAAATTGTTTTCTTCGATAAAGGCTTTCTAGTTTTCTTTCCATTGTTGTTTTTCTTTCTAACTATTTGAGTATCATCTTCAAGTAAATTATAAAATTGCATAATATCAATAGGTCTAATTTTATTTAATTTAAAATGTCCAAAGTAGGGAAGAATTCTAGATTCTAATATTCCTAAATATCTGTAATAAGTAGATGGTGCAAGTTCCTTTAATCCATAATCACGTTTCCATATTTCAACAAATTCTTTAAATGTTGGTACATTACCTTCAACAACAAAACCATTTTCAACTTCTGCAATGTATTTTGCAAGTTCAGTTCTTGCTTCGGATTTGTTTTTACAATGTATTGTTTTTTGATGTCTTATAGCTTTTCCATCTAAATCATAGCCTTTGAATACTACTAACCTATAACTGTCTTTTCCTCGTTTTTCAATACTACCAGTCAATTTTTGCCTCCTTTCGTTTTATTTAGTAATAGAGTGTATTACTATGATTTTATTGTATCATCTTGAAAAAAGAAAACAAAACCCGACAATGAAAAAAAATAAAAATTTTTAGGGTAAATTTATAGTATGTTACAAATTTCGACAAATTTTATAAATTGAATAATATATAATATTGAAAAATGTACCAAAAAATATTATAATAAATGTACTATAAGGGGGAATAATAATGATACCAGAATGTTGGGCTAACGAAAATGAGAATTATATTACTAATCCAGTTATGGTAGAGTTTTGTGTCAATAATGGAATAAAAACTCAATGTACGAGAATGGATTTGCTAAAATCAATAAATGAATTCGCTCAAGTAAATGATGAAAATAAAGCAAAAGTTGAAGATTGGTTAGAAGTTGTTTTAAAACAAGGAATGAAAAATATATTATTCCGAAAAATTGAATTTGAAACGAAACCAAATAATGATATTCTTAGAAGATCTTTTACTGAATGTAGAAATAGAAAGTTATATTCTAATATTACAGAAGGAAATGCACTTAATTTACAAAGTATGAAAATTGATAATAATAAAATTGAATTTGTTTTTACTATTTTTTTAATAGAAGAAAAAAGAGATGTAAAGAATAGGATTACTTATCCTATATTTGTGGATATTGATTTAAATAAAAAGCTAATTTTTGGTAGAGCAAAGTCAAAAACTAATCTTCATACAGTAAGTTCTGAAAACATAGATGAAATTGGATTAAATACATCAACAGATAGTCTTATAATACAAGCTGTTAAATATATTGAAGAAAAACTTAATGCAAATAAAATAGATAAAGAAGAATACGTTGAAAGCGTAAAAAAATCAATTTATAATATATTAGAAAAATATACTTTTACACCTAAGGCAATAGAAAATAAAATTAAAGAAATGGATGAATATATTAATTCTTTTATCAACACTACTTTAAATATGTTAGAAATAAATGATCCAATAAATTTTGATAAAGCAAAAGAGGACATGAAAATATTTATAGAAAAATATATATCAATAAATGTTGAAGATAAAGACATATTTATAAATGATAGAGAAGCATATCCATATAAATTAATTGCTACAGATAGTGAAATGACAAAAGTAGAAGAAACTACTACATCATATGAACCTTTACAATGCAAAGAAAAGTTTTTTGATAATAAAAAGTCAATAAAATATGAAGGGACTTGTGATGGAATATTCTTAGTTTATGCTAGAAAACAAAAGGGAAATTTTAGTACTAATACTTTTAGAGCTAAAATATCAGTAAAAAATAAATTTTGTTGCGTAAGATTTGAGGCTTACGTAATAGAGGAGGATATAGATAATGTATTATCAAACATTATTAACTCTTGAAAAAAAATATAATAAAAAATTAATTGAAGAATATGATTTGTGGTTATATAACTTGCCTCGAAGAGTAAGTGATAGAATTTCAATAGCAAAAGCATCTAATGAATTAAAAATTGAATTTCCCATAGCTAAATCAATTTTAGAAGATTCTGTTAGTCTAGGCATATTAGAACGCAGATATGCTATAAAATGTCCAAATTGTGATCATGTTATAGAAATGGTTTCAATAGAAGAATTATATGATAAAATTAAAAGTATTAATAATTGTGATGCGTGTGAAAATGAGAATATAATTATTACAGATGAGGACATTCAAATATTATATAAAAAGACCGATAATCAAATTAATATAGGAGATACTGCTAAATTAAATTTAAAAAAAAATATAAATTGCAGTAATACAGATTCTTTAAGAGCATTTTTTGAAGATAATATTTTAAATCCTAATGATTTTTTTTATAATCCAACAGAAGAACAAAAAATAGAGATGATAGAGTTATTTGAAAAGATAGGCCAAAAAGAAAAAAATACCACAGCTTTAGGAAATCAATTGAGAAATTTTACAGAATATGTTTTAAGAATAGTTAAAGTATTCGAAGCTGCTAATACAAGAACTCAAACAAATGAAATAGATTGCTTAGTAAAGAATAAACTAAAACTAGGAATACCATATTTTTTAAATGAATTAGGAAGCATAATTATTGTAGAATGCAAGAATGAAAAAAATAATCCGGGAAATACATATTTTCATAAAATACAAGGAATCTTAAAAATTTCTAGACTAAAATGTGGGATAGTAGTTGCTATAAATGAGCCTACAAAACCTTCTTTACAAATTGCAAATGCTAATTATTTGTTGGATTGTACAGTAATTATAGCAATTGATTATGAAGAACTTAAAAAAGTTGTATATGAAGATCTGAATTTTTTAGATTTACTTGAGAATAAAGTTGTAATGTTGAAAACTAATGCTACTACATATTTAGGAGATAATAAGGTGTTTGAAAACTAAGGAAGTGATTTACTTCCTTAGTTTTTTACTATTAATCCAATCATTAAATTCTTTTATGTTTATATTTCCATCCTCAAAAGCTTTTTTCATTACTTTAGATTCTTTTTTGAAATTTTCATATCTTTCAATATGCTTTCCACCATATAAGGAAGCATTTTTTTGTAGTGTTTGATAAAATGTTCTGCATTTTTTTAGTACAGGTTCTGCTTCTAATTTTTTCTTGTACTGTATTTGAGCTGCAATTTCTCTACAAGTTTTATTATTAGAATATATGTTATTACAATATTTTAAATTGTATTGAAAATCTGGAATAAAATACTTACCACAATTTTTACAAACATAAACAACATTATTCAATTTTGTTAATTTCCACATAAATAAATAGAGTATAGAAAAAAAGTTATCAGTTTCGTATGCAAATTCAATATTCTTATAATTACAATTTAACCAATCTTTATAATCAAAATTTATACTAATATTTTTTAAATGTTCTTTTATATTAACATTATTATATTTTTCATATTCATAAGGCTTCATTTTTACAGGTTCAGTTTTATCAATATAGCTAAAGAGATCTAAACGATCTTTAGTATTAATCAAAGAATATAATTCTTCTTTGTAATAACAAAATTTTTTACTATATGCGTTAAAGAACATATTTGACAAATCATTATAATCTTTTTCACTAATTACAAATGAATAATAAGGATCACGTAATCGATAAGGATAATAAGCATATAATAAAGCTTCAAAACAATAATTACTAACAAATTCACAAAAAGTTTTACTACATGAAAAATCTTGACTTACAAAATCAAATAGAAAACTACCAATGGCTTTAGATGGATAATCAGTTACTAAAACTGAGGCATATTCTTTAGTATCTTGATCTTGTATTAATTTATAAAAAAATATTTTTTCTTCTTTTGTATTATCATCGAATAAAACATTAAAAAGTTGATACATAAAAATCCCTCCTTTTAAACTAACTCGACAAAAATATAATTTTTAGAAATTATAGATTGTCGTGTTTTTAATTCTTAGTCAAACAACTAAAATAACAATTAGTAATTAGCTAGTTACAAAATGCATATCAAAACTTGAATCAACACTTTTCAACCATATAGGCGAAATATGTCCCGAAAATGTACCGATTTTTTAAAAAAAATTTTATTTTCTAACTATATAGGCGAAAAAATGAGTAAAAAGTTAACAAGTTTTGAAAAAAATTAAATTTGGAGGTGATTTTATGAACGAACTACCAAAAGTAGAAAGAACAACTCTAACAATGAAAGAAACAGCAGAGTATTTAGGAATATCATATTGGCTTGTTAATCAGTTAGTAAGAAGAAAACAAATACCATGTGCTAGAGTTGGTGGAAGAGTACTATTTAGAGTACAAGCTCTAAATGAATACTTAAAAGAAAAAGAAGAAAACTCTATAAAAAAGTAAGAAAGGAGTATTGTTTATGCAATGGATTAAAGTGTTTACAAATATATTTGCAAATCCTAAAATGCAATTACTACTCAAAGAACGTGATGGGGACACGTACTTTAGAGTATGGATTCAATTATTGACACTCGCAGGAACATCTATGCAAGGTGGAAAGATTATGATGTCAGAAAATACACCAATGACAGTTGAATATCTTGCAACAATTACACACAAATCATGCAAAAAAATTCAAAATATATTATACAAGTTAATCCATTTTGAAATGATAATTTGTGAGGACAATATATATAGAATTAAAAATTGGGACAAATATCAAAGTGCTGATAAATATGAGATTGTTAAAGAACAAAACAGAGAAAGACAAAAAAGATTTAGAGAAAATCAAAAAAGTGAAAATAACGTTAATGTAACGTTAGGTAACGGAACAGAAGATAATAAAAAAGAAAATAATAGATTAGAAGAAAACAAAAAAGACTTTTCAAAAAAGAAAAGTTATTTAAATTATGAGCAAAGAGATTATTCTAATTTTGATTGGGATAGTTTGTATGAAAATTTAAGAAAGTGAGGTAAATATGAAACAATATTATGATAAAAATAATAATAAATGGACAGTTAAAAGATTGGATGGTAAAAGTGATATAAAAAGAAAGTATAAATTAATAATAAAAGAAGAGTACATAAATGAAAGCGATTCACCACATGATATTGAAAAAATTATAAATAGCTATTGTGAATATACTTAAAAATAAAATAAGGGAGTCTTGCTTTTATAAAATTTCCACGAGGGGAATTCTTAAGCAAGATTCCCATTTGTATATACAAATAGATTGATCAAGTGGTAAAACCACATAAGTTTGAAAGGAGTAAAATTTGAAAAAAGATAATGTAATAGTAATTAGAGTTACAAAACAAGAAAAAGAAAGATTGATTAAAAAGAGTCAAAAAGCAGAAATGACATTATCAGAATATTTAATTGAACATGGATTAGAAAGAGATATTATTATAATTGAAGATGTTAAGAGTTTTGTATACGAATTAAGAAAAATAGGAAATAATATTAATCAATTAACACATCTAGCAAATAGTGGAATAATAAGAACTGTATACTTAGATGGATTTAAGGATGATTTAAAGAAAATATGGACAGGATTAAACTGTATTTAATAAAATACATTCTACATAATTCAATTCGGTCTATTGTTAAAAATATAAATATATGTTATAGTATTAGCATAGGGGGAGATATTATGTCTAAACAAAATATAGAATATGAAAGAACAAAAATACAAAATCAAATATTAGATTTAGAAGAAAAATATATGCATATAATAGAAGAAATAGTAACATCTCCGGTATTTTTAGCTGACCTAAGACATATAGAGGAAGAAACACAAGAATATTATGAATTATTACAAGAAGTATGGGGAAAAAAGAATAAAATAAAAGAGGCATCTGAAAGATTGTTGAGACATCATATGTATACATCATTTCCAAATGCAACTAAATTTTATGCTTCGCCTATAAGTTGTGATATTGCTTTAGAATTAGAAGATATAATATTAAATATAGATGTAAAAACTATTGATAAAGTTGGAAACAAAGGAGAATTATCGTCAACACAATTTGAACATAATCAAACATCATTCTTAAATAATCCAGTTTTAAGTGCAGGAAGTTTTCCAGGTTTTAAAGTGAAATCAAATTTACAGGCTATTGATTCAAAAACTAAGAAACCATTATTAACATATTTAGTTAAAATAGGATATTCTGATGATGGTAAAGGCATATTCAAATTAATAAATGAAGATGAACAACCAAGTATAGTAGTAACTTGTTTACCTAATGGTGTGTTGAGCAATTTATTTGGTAATGACTTGTTTTTAAATTTTAAAGACTATGTATATTTTGATGCACATGATGGTATTTATTATAAACCCAAATATATCACATCTTTAGATGAGTTTAGAAATTTATCTACAACTAATAAATTTTCAAGAATCGAACAAGTAACAGATATTCCAAGAAATTGGGAAAGAATTGAAAGCAAAACTAAAGTTGGATATTATGATAATGAAAATAGTAAAGTATGGTATGTAGTGCCAAAGAAAAGTGGAAAGCATTGGGATATATTTTTACAATGTGTTAAATATGGAAATACAGCAAGGTTTAATGATGAGTGGTTAGAAAAAAGATATAATTCAAAAAATGAAGAATGGTGTGGAGAACATAAGTATTTTAAAGTATATGATAAATTAGTCTCATGGGGAGAAAAAAATGTTGAGTAATGAAGAATTAATAGAATTAGAAAAAAAGTATTTTAATATTTTAAAAGATATATTATCTGCTAATTTAGGAAAAATTATTTCTCAAATATGTAGTCAAAAATTGTTTGAAGATTTAACGGAAAATGAAAAAAATAATGTTATAGATTCTGCAGTGGAAAATATAATAGAGGGAATAATATCAAGAAGTTTAGATTGGAATACATGCTCTGTTCCAGTAAGAGCTGATTCTTGCTATGAATGTGGAGATGCTATCATACATATTGACGCCAAAACCACTAAAAATGATGACGGAGATAGCAGCAGTAATAAAATAAATGTAGAAAAATCACAGACAACATATGACTATAATCAAGATCTAGAGGTATCAAGTAAAATATGGAAACCATATTTAAGATATTATGAAAATCATAATTATTATGGAAAAATACCAAATTTGACATATTTTGTTAGAATTATATATTCAGAAACAAATTTAGTTGAAAGTATAAGTTTAATATCAGTTCCTCATGGACAATTATTTTCATTATTTGGCAATGATATTTTATATGCTGGTAAACAATTAGAACACAGTGATAATACTAAGAGAAAAAACATACGATTTACAATTAATAGAATAATAGCTGTTGAAGGTCAAGAGTGGAGAAATTGTATTTTATATGAAAGAAAATAAAAACAGATAATTTAAATATTATCTGTTTTTTTAGTATTGTTTTCTAGTGATTTATATATTCCTGAGGCTATTTGTTCAGCTAATTTTACAGGAACTGCATTACCAATTTGCCTATATACTGTGTTTAAACTTCCAATAAATTCATAATCCATTGGAAATGTCTGCAACATGGCACATTCTCTTGCACTTAATCTTCTTTCTTTATTAACGTGTATTTCTGGACTTGTTGCAGTAATAGTATCACTTGGTCTATCCCAATTTGTTATTCTTAATGATTGTTCAAATTTGATTTCTTTTTCTACCATTGTAGTAACTTGTTCATCATATTTGTTATCAAATTTAAACAATTTTTTAAGTTCCCACCAATCAGAAGGTTTTGGAATGCTCCCTGAATTATTATCTTTTCTAAACCAATGTCCAGCTGTGTATTTATAACCAAAATGGTCATCTACTTTCTTTGTTGAATATCCTGATTTATCTCTCCAATATCTTAAATAATCACAAATATCTGCTTGATTTACTTCAAATTTTCTACCCCAAAATTTGTCATATACATTTGTAGCTGCAATATGATTATAAATTTTAGAACCATTTTCTAATGTTATAGGATAATTACTAAGTTTTACATCACTTAGAAATCCTATTGTTTGCTTTACTGTAACCGGATCTTTTAAACCTTTTTTAGATTTATATTGTTTACTATCTACCCAATGTGTAGGAGTTGGAAACGGATTTTCAATACCTAATCTATTACCAATAATAACAAGTCTTTCCCTAGCTTGAGGGACACCATATTCAGCAGCATTTAATAGCCTAGCATCTACTTTGTATCCTAGTGATTCAAAGTCTTTTTTTATCATTTCAAATACTTTGCCTTTTTCCATAGATAATAAACCTTTAACATTTTCAGCCACAAAAAATTTAGGATTTTTATCTTTTATTACTCTTAGCATTTCTTTATATAGAAAGTTTCTTTCATCTTTCATACTTCTTTTAGTATTTGCAACTGAAAATCCTTGACATGGGAATCCTCCAATTACTAGGTCTATGTCATCTGGAATTTCTGAACTATCTATTTTAGTTATATCTCCATATACCACATTTTTACTTACATTTTTTTTGTATGATTCTACAGCTTCTTTAAAGAAGTCATTTGCCCATACTATATCAAATCCAGCTTTTTCAAATCCAAGATCCATACCACCTGCACCTGAAAAAAGTGAAACTACTCTAAAATCACTCATTTTATTTGAACCTCCATAGATGTTTTTATTATAACAGAGTTTAATAAAAAATGCAAACCCTGCGATTAAAAATATTATATAACGTATTAAAAGAAAAAGTAATAGTTGCGACTGAAAATATTATACAATTTTTTATAGAAAAAAGCAATAGTCGCAAATGATTTTTTTAGAAATGCATGATATAATATTTTTGATAATAAAAGACAAGTTTCGACATATTTTTTAATGATTATAATATATACTAGAAAAGGGGATTTACATGAGTAGAATAAAACCAGAACAAGAAATAATATATATATGTAATGTTATAGATAAAAATATAGAAGCACACAAAGTATTAAAAGATAGAGGTTTATTATCTGAAAATATTTTATCTCAATTGCGCAATTTGACTGAAGATGTAGCTATACTCATAAATAATGCTGAAAATTCATTAAGTTTGGATACTCATTATAATAATGTAGATGATTCAATAAAATATGTATCTAGTGTAGAAAAGTATAAGTATATAAGTGTCTTTCATAAATTTTTACAATCTACTGCCTCACATTATACTCCGAGTGAAGATGATGCTGAGAGATTGGTTTTATATTATTTTAGATATATTTGTATGATAAAACAAACGTTGGAAAATTTAGGAATAATTGTGTTAAAAAAATTAGAAGATTTTCCAATATATGAAGATAATTTAACTAAAGAACATTATAAAAATATAGGTAATGTTATAGATACAGTTGGTAATGTTAAAAGTAAAGCACTAAAAAGCGGAAGATTTTATGTGGTAAAAAACAAACCAATATATGCAAATGGTAAATTGTATTATGAAGTTACATTGACTAAAGCTACAGATTATACAAATAAGTTTGAAAGAATATTAATGTACACTAAGTATTATATACCTGATAATTATTCTATTAAGATTTCATATCAAGAAAAAAGTATTGAATTGTTTTCATTAAGGACAAAGATAAAAGTAATAGATAATTATTTCATATCAATACGTCCATGTGAGTTAAAGAATATAGGTTTAATTTTTGGAATAAATAATAAAATAGATGATAACTATGCTGAATATAGTAATTTAATGAGAATTCTTACAGATGAAGAAAAAACTTTATTAGAGTTAGTGTTAATGGATAATGAATTGTTTGAAAAGTATATCGAGAAAATAAAAGGAAATGCAGAAAATAATAACATTACTAATTTATTAGTTATGATTAGGGAACACTTATTGAGTTCGAAAAAGGGACGTAATATTTTAAGATATTTCTTAGTAAAACCTGATAATAAGGTTATTAAAACACAGCTTTGTGATTATCCAAATAATTATATTTCATATTTATATTTAGTAAATCAGAGTATTCCTTTTGATTCAATGCCATATGCAATGTCTTTATTTAATCATAACATTAGTTGGATTCATTTAATAAATGCGATTGATATTGAAGGAAGAAATTTTGAATTATTAGGAAGATATATAAAAAATAATTGCGAGTCAAATAATATTTTATATACATCATGTGATGAAGTAGATAAGTTTGGAAACATTGATGAATTGATTGAAGAATATAATGATTCATTAGTTAGATACGGGATTGATAGGCAACAAAAGGGAAAATTAGTAAAAGAATATGACAATGTGTATATAAAATTATATGAAGATACTTCAATTGAAATAATAAACACATTAAATTTGTATAAATCAAATATACAAAAAGAGTTTGCAGAAGTTGTAGATAATAAAAAAGAAGAATACCTGAATATGGATTTATCGGAGGATAAGAAAGAAATATTAAATGATATATTTAGAAATCATTCAATTGGTATTATACATGGACCAGCAGGAACAGGAAAAACGAAAATGTTGGAAGTGTTATCTATGATTTTTTGTGGATATAGTAAAATATTTTTATCAAATACCAATACGGCAGTAGAAAATCTGAGGGCTAGAATTAGTGGAATAGATTTATTTAATTCAACATTTAAAACAGTGGCAAATTATAATAAATATGATGATAATGATTATGATATATTAATCATTGATGAATGTAGTATGATTAGCAATAAGGATATGTTAAAAGCAATAAAGAAACAAAGATATAAGTTAGTTATTTTGGCAGGAGATGTATTTCAAATTGAATCTATAAAATATGGAAATTGGTTTTCGTTAAGTTATTATCTGTTTAAAAATGAATTTGTATATGATTTAATACAAACGAATAGAACAGATGATATAGAATTGCTAGAATTATGGAAAATGATTAGAGATAATGATGATAATGTGCTTAATAAAATAAATAGTCAAGAATATTCTTCTCCAATAGATTTTAAAGAAATATTTAATAAGAAAGATACTGATGAAATTATATTATGTTTGAATTATGATGGGTTGTATGGAATCAATAATATAAATAAAGTATTACAGGAAAAAAATTCAAACATAGAATATACTATAGGAGTTGATACATTTAAGATAGAAGATCCTATTGTGTTTAATGATTGTCCTAGATTTAGAGACTTATATAATAATTTGAAAGGTACTATTAAAAATATTGAAAAAGATAATGAAAATGATTGTGTTTGGTTTACAATTTTAGTTGATGATATACTATATAATAGTGAGAATAATTATGAGATATTGGAAAATATGGATAATAAAACTATGATTAGATTATATGTTAGAAACTTTAAAGATACTAACGATGATGACGATGATAGAAATGAGCACATCATTCCATTTAATTTAGCATATGCTGTATCAATACATAAAGCTCAAGGTTTAGAATATAATTCAGTGAAAATAATTATTACTTCTAATGTAGAAGAACAGATAACAAAAAATATATTTTATACTGCTATAACAAGGACTAAAAAGTATTTGAAAATATTTTGGAGTCCCGAATCACAGATGAAGATTTTTGATAATATGAAAAAAAGAAATAGTACAAAAGATGTTGCAATCTTAAAAAATAAGATTAATATTACATAAATAAAAAAGAAATTTTTTATAAAAGAAAAATTAGTGAGAAAAGCCGAGATTTAACTCGGCTTCTTTCTATGAATTCAAACATCCACTAATCAACTGCACTCCATCTACAAACCCATTTCTATAATATTTTTCATTATAATAACAAACATAATCCAAAAAATTTCTATCAAGTAATTCAAGTTGTTTCTGAACATACTTCTGACTCTGTTTAGGAACGTTCTTTAAAATATGTTCACTAATTTCATCAAATTGAATATAATGTTTTTTATCTTTTTCTGTTAAGTAAGCTAGTTCAGTATCTTCTCTAAAATCTAACCATTCTTTTAAAATATCTTCTTTATTTTCTCTAAAATTATTCTCCATAAAATAAACCTCCAAATTATAAAAAATATCCAAATACTTCCAAAAAGTATTAGTAAAAAATTGGGGAGAAATTGGGGATCAATTTCTCAAAAAGGGTACAATTTTAACTAAATTATTCACTAAACAAAAAATTTTGAAAGTATTGATAACACTATCATTAAACAAAATTCAACATTCATCATAAAAACCTTTTTTTGCCGCTCATAACCCGAAGGCCATAACTTCAAGCCATACCATAAAAACGAAAAGAAAAGCAAATCTAAATCTACTTTTCATAGGCATTGCTCAAAGACGTCTGTTGTCATCCTTATATATTTTTATTGTATACAGTTTTTATTTTTACTAAAGATTTTAAGAAATTTAAATCAATTTTGCAATATAATGACAAAATATGATATAATATGCTAAACAAAGAAAGGAAAATTATGGAAACTGAATTATTTAGAGAAAAAATCGTAAAAGAATATGTGAAATATAGAAAGCCAGAAAAGAAATTAACTGATGTATGGAGTAATGATGAGTATATTAAATTCTATGAAGATAATAAAAGATCTTTAAATTTTTTGTTACTTGATATAAATGAATATTTTGTAGATAACAAAGAGAAAATAGAAAAGGAAAGTAAATTAACATCAAGGCAAATTGGTTGTATACAAAGAATTACAAAAACTTTTACGAAGACATTATATGGTAATCATTCAGACGATTTTTCATATGCATATTATGAATTATTAGATTTTATTTTTTACCCAGAATATGATTTAAAAGAATTATCATATAATGAAATAGAAATAATCAGGATGATGGCTGCATATTTAATTAGTAAAGCAGATGAATTTATAAAAAAGTATAAAAAATATCCAGATGAATATCTTGAAAAATATAAATTAGTAAAAACAAAAGAAACATCTAAAAAAATATTTTTTAATTTAGTAGTAGACGATAATATAGTTGGAAATGCATGGATAACAAAAAGAAAATATAAAATATTTAAAAATGGTTTAGAGATGTATATTGCACCTGAATACAGAAGAAAAAGATATGGAACTAAATTTTATCATATGTTATGCTGTGAAATATCAGAAATGAATATTGAATGGATTTACTTAATTATTGATAAAAATGACGAGGTTGCAATTAATTTTTTAAACAAACAGATAAATAAATATGAAAGAAGAATAGAAAAAGGTAGGAAAATAATATTTGAGGATACATTGATTTTTGATTAATTAAGTTGCATAAATGAATAATGCTAGTTTAAAATAATATTCATTTACAAAGGAAAGCAACAGTATGATATTGATGACCAAAAACTAAAGGGAATATTATCTTAGTATCACAGATACAAGGTAATATTCCTCTTTAGACCTTTTTAAGTAACTATTTAAATTTTTCCTATTTGTATACACATAAAAAATTGTAAAATACCTATAATATATAAACAATAAAACAAAACAACATAATAATATTAAATAAAATGAAAACTATAAGTGTAATTATTTAATAAAACTATAGTTATCTTAAAAAGGTATGGGCTTAAAACTTTATATTTAATTTAATCTGCAAAATAACTTAACAGAACCCAGATTTGACTATAAATTTATTTCAAATTCAATACTATTTAGCTTAGAAATTTCAAAATCAGTATTACGTATTTTTTCATCTAATTGCTGGATTTGAGATTTGACTTCTTCTTGATTATAATTTATTTCTTGAATTTGAAAGTATGAGTTATTTACCTCAGTAACTCTTTGCTTTAAATTACGATAATTCAACAGAGCTTGTAAACTGTCTTTTAGTCTTCTTAAGTTACTATTTTCAACTATTGCAGTTTGAATTGTTCTGCCATCAGAAAGCTTAAAAAAATTATTTTTTTCATAAAGTACGCCCTTTAATTTAGATATTTCACTAGACAATCTTTTAACTTCAGCTAACTCTTCTTCAAAATCCTTTTTGTTATCTTCAACTACATTAGTAGTACCATTTAATTCTTGAATTGAAGTATTTAGCACATGCTTTTTTAAAGCAAAAAACAAAGATGAATATTGTTTCTCATTTTCGTCAATTAAACACATTAAACTAGATAAATTTATTTTCATTTCTATAACCTCCTTAATTTAAGTAAATTATAAAACAAATGCAAATAAAAAAGGTCGCGTAAAAAGCGACAAAAAAATAACGCTATAAAATAGCGTTGCAGTATGTAAATAAATAATCGTTTATGACATTTAAGTCATAAATATTGTTATTCATAAGAACACCTCCATTTTAATATTATTTACATTTGATAATGTAATCTGAGGCTTATAGCCTAATAAAAGAGACTTTTGTTCTTTGAATATTTAAATTGTGTAAATAGTATAACATATTCATAGCAAAGAAATCAAGCACGAATAAAAAAAATACATATATTTCCATAAAAAGATTGTAAAAAAATGTAAAAAATGATAAAATGATGTCGTAAAAAAGAAATTAAGCAAAAAATAAAAGCTCTAGATAACTAGAACTTAAATTCACCTAAGTGAAACCAACATCAAGTTGGCATTTAAGGTTTAAACCTTATTTTAACTCATTGTGCTATTTTAGATAGTAATTTAATAGCAAATTAAATATAACATAGAAAAGGAGAAATTGCAAGATATGGAGCAAAAAAATTGCAAAAAAGTTGATGCTTATAATATAGGATTAGACATTGGAACGAATTCAGTTGGATGGGCTGTAACAGATTTGGATAATAATATTTTAAAAAGAGGCAACAAGAACATGTGGGGTGCACGCATATTTGATGAAGGAAGTACTGCAGCACAAACAAGAATGTTTAGAGGAACAAGAAGAAGGATTGAAAGAAGAAAAGAGAGAATAAATATACTTCAAAGTTTACTATTAGATGACGTGGAAAAGGAATATCCAAATTTCTTTCCAATGTTAAGGGAAACATCTAAGACTAAAGAAGATAAAAATAGTGACTCAATTAATGGAAAAAAATATAATTTATTTTCAGAATTAGAATTTTCAGATCCAATATATTATCAAAAATATCCAACAATATATCATTTAAGACGAGAACTAATGGAAAGTAAAGAAAAGCATGACATTAGGCTTGTTTATCTTGCAATTCATCATATAATAAAATATCGTGGAAATTTTCTATATGAGGGAGATTTAAAAAATAATAACAATGAAATAATTGAATCTATAAATGAGCTATTAGATTTTATACAAAATACACTTGAAATAAGCTTTATTTCAGAAGCGGAAAAAATTCAAGAAATATTAAAAGATAAAACGAAATCAAAGGGAGAAAAAAAGGATTTAATAATTGGACTTTTTGATTATGACAAGGATGAGAAGTCTGTAATTATTGGAATTGTTAATGCAATTTTGGGGTATAAATTTGACGTTAATAAGATATTTGATATTGAAGTAGAAAATTCAAATATTTCTTTTAGTAATGAAATAGCAAATGAAGAAGAAATAAAAGAAAACTTGCAAGACCAAGCTTATGTGTATGATGTATTACTAAAAATATATAATTGGTTTATATTACAAGATATTCTACAAGGTAATAATAGTATTTCAGAAGCTTTTATAAATAAGTATGACAAGTATAAAAAGGATTTAAGCAATATAAAAAGCTTATATAGAAATTATTTAAAAGATGAATATAATAATATGTTCAGAAAAGAAAAAGATGATAGTTATGCTTGTTTCGAAAAGCATATATCAACGTGTCCAATAGAAAACTTATATAAGAGAATAAAAAAAGATTTAGCAGATGTTCCAGATTGTAAAGAAAAAGAAGAGATATTAAAAGATATAGAGGATAAAGTTTTTTTAGTAAAGATAAATACAACAGTAAATTCAGCAATTCCATATCAATTACATTATCAGGAATTGGAAAAAATACTTGATAATCAAGCACAATATTATCCAACAATACAAGAAAATAAACAACATATATTAGAACTAATGAAATTCAGAATTCCATATTATGTTGGACCTTTGGCACAAGAGGGGAAAAGTAGATTTGCTTGGATTGTTAGAAATTCAAACGAAAAAATATTGCCATGGACATTTGATGATGTGGTAAATGTGGATGAAACGGCTGAAAAGTTTATAAAAAGGATGACCAATAAATGTACATACCTAATAAATGAAGATGTAATTCCAAAACAATCAATTTTGTACTCTGAGTTTTGTGTATTAAATGAACTTGCAAATATAAGAGTAAATAATCATAAATTAACTCCAAAGACAAAACAACTTATAGTAGACAAGTTATTTAAAGTCAAAAAAACAGTTAAGCTAAAAGATTTAAAACAAGTATTAACAGATTTTCAAATTTTCCCTGAAGTTACATCAATTACTGGATTAGCAGAAGTGGATAAATTTATGTCAAACATGTCATCATATATTGATATTGAAAATATACTTGGCTGTATAAATGATGATAACATTGAAATGGTTGAAAACATAATTGAATGGATTACAATATTTGAAGATAAAAAAATATTAAAAAGAAAAATAAAAAATACATACAATTTAGAAGATAAAGTGGTAAGTCAACTAATAAAGAAAAATTATAGTGGATGGTCAAGATTGTCAAAAGAGTTACTTATTGGCTTAAAGTCTGCTGATGACGGAAAAAGCATAATGGAAAAACTAAGGACAACAAAAGATAATTTTATGCAAATTATAAATAATGATATGTATGGTTTTAATAAACAAATTGAAAGTAGAATGAAACTACAAGAAAAACAAATAACATATAAAGATGTAGATGAAATTCCAACATCTCCAGCTAATAAAAGGGCTATATGGCAAAGCCTAAAAATAGTTGAAGAAATTAAAAAAGTAATGAAAAAAGATCCTAAAAACATTTATATTGAATTTGCAAGAGAAGAGCAGGAAAAAAATAAGAGAAAAGATAATAGAGCAAAAGCACTTCTTAAAATATACGAAAAATATGAAGAAGAAATCAAAATGCTAAAAGACTATAATCCAAATGTATATAAAGAGCTAAAGAAGAAACAAAATGAAAAAGATTTTAATGAAAGATTGTACTTATACTTTATTCAAAATGGAAGATGTATGTATAGTTCAAGACCATTAAATATTGATACACTTTACTTATATGAGGTGGATCATATATTGCCTCAAAGTTATGTTAAAGATGATAGTTTATCAAACAAAGCGTTGGTATATAAAGAAGAAAATCAAAGAAAAAGTGGAAGTTTATTGTTAGATGAAAAAATAATAAATAGACAAGAAACATGGTGGAAGCAATTACGAAAAAATGGTTTGATTGATGAGAAAAAATATTATAACTTGACAAGAAGAAAAATGTTTGAAACTGATAAAGAAAAAGTGAAATTTGTGTCTAGACAATTGATAGAAACAAGGCAGAGCACAAAATATATAACAAATTTATTAGTTAATCAATATTCAAACACAGATGTATTTGCAATAAGGTCAAATCTTACTCATAATTTCAGAAAGTTCTTTGAAGTATACAAAAACAGAAATGTTAATGATTATCATCATGCACAAGATGCATATATTATAAGTGTAATAGGTAATGTAATAGATCAGAAATTACAATACAAAGATGAATACAAATATACAGAGTATGTAAAAAAATATATAAAAAAGAGTGAAGAAGAAGCAAATAAAGTTTGGATAATAATGGGAATGGTTTCTAACAATATAAACAAAGAAAAAGTTAAAAAAGCTCTTGAATACAAAGATTGCTTTATAACACATAAATTAGAAGAACAAACAGGTGCATTTTATAACCAAACACTATATAGTCCAAAAGATAAAAACATAGAAATACCTTTAAAAGAGGGATTAGATGTTAAAAAATATGGAGGCTATTCTGGAGAAATCAAAGCATATTTTACAATTTACAGTTATATTGATCAAAAGGGAAAAATGCAAATAGAAATGATAGGAATTCCTGTAAAAACTAAATATGATATAGAAAATGGAAAAACCACACTAATTAAATATATACAATGCAAGAATTGTGAAGCTTCTAAAATAGAGATTATTAGACCTAAAATTTTAAAATATCAAGAATATATTGATGAGAATAACGAACCAATGATGCTATTAAGTGATAGTGAGATTAGAACTAATAGGCAACTAATTGTAAATAATGAAATGTCTAAACTAATATATTTAATGAATCAAGAAAAAGTGGCAGATGATGAAAAAGAAAAAGTGCAAGAAAAAATGGAAGAAATTTATAATTATTTATTAGGTAAATTAAAAAATGAATATAAAACATTTAACTCTATATATCAAAAATTAAGTAGTGAAGAGACAAAAGAAAATTTTCAAAAATTAGAATATAAAGACAAGGTGTCTGCTATAAATGGAATTATTGATCTTATGCACAGAGGACAAGGCAATTTGACAAAATTAAAACAAGGTGATAGAGCTGGAAGAAAAAGTGGAAAAAGTTTTAAAACAGAAGCATTAAATAAAATGATATTTATAGATAAATCTGTAACAGGAATGTACGAAAGAAGGTATAAAATAAATGGGATGGAGAACTGTAGTAGTAAATAAAAATTGTAAGCTGAGTTATAAGAATGACTATTTAGTAATTAGAAGTGAAAACTTACAGATGATTCATCTTTCAGAAATAAACATAATTATGATAGAAAATGGTATGGTATCAATAACATCGTATTTAATAAATGAGCTTATAAATAATAAAATTAAGCTAATATTTTGTGACGAATCACATAATCCTGCAGGTGAAATTGTGCCATACTACAGCTCTTTTAACACTAGTAAAAAGGTACAAAATCAAATTAAATGGAAAGATGAAGCAAAAGATATTGTGTGGCAACAAATTGTAAAACATAAAATTCATAATCAAGCAATGCTATTAAAGAAACTAGACATTAAGGGGTATGAGAAATTATTAGAATATGAAGAAAGTGTTGAAGTAGGAGACACAACAAATAGAGAAGGACATGCAGCAAAAGTGTACTTTAATTTATTGTTTGGAAAAAAGTTTATAAGAGGAATGAATGATAGCATAAATAGTGGACTGGATTATGGATATTCTATATTATTATCAACAATAAATAAAGAAGTTGCAAGTAAGGGATACATAACGCAAATAGGAATAAACCATAAAAGCGAATTTAATCAATTTAATTTAACTTGTGATTTAATGGAACCATTCAGACCACTTATAGATGAAATTGTATATATATATAATAGTACAAATTCTGAGTTCGATAAAAAACAAAAATACAAATTAATCAATTTTTTAAACAATGTAATAGAAATAAATAATAAAGAACAATTTGTGTCAAATGCGATTCCAATATATATACAAAGTGTATTTGATGCATTAGAAAATAATAAAGAAAGTAAAGTTTTAAATTATGAGATATAGATTTATGAGAGTATTAGTATTTTTTGATTTGCCAACAGAAACAATAAAAGACAGAAAAATATATTCGAAATTCAGAAGATTCCTAATAAAAGAAGGTTTTATAATGATGCAAGAGTCTGTTTATTCTAAACTAACTCTTAACAATTCGGTTACAAGTGCAATTCGAGACAAAATTGAAAAGAATAAACCACCAAAGGGAATAGTACAAATGCTTGTAATTACTGAAAAACAATTTAGTTCAATGGACTATATTGTGCGGTAGTAAAAACTATGATAATTTAGATGACACAGAAAGGCTTGTAATATTATGATAATGTCTATAATTGGATTTGAAAAGAAGATAAACTTTGAAGAAAATACAGTAAATGTTTTAGAAATATATAATCAAAAACTATTTTCGAATTTTATTAGTTGTATTAATGAACAAAGTAATGGAGAAGCGGATGAAGACAATAAAATTGTATTAATGGATGAAGAAAAAAGAGTAAAAATTGATAAAAATGTATATGTATTAACAGACTTGTTTAATATTGACTTTAACTCAAAGAAAATAATAAATAAAATATACAATGTTTTAGAGCAAAATATAAAAAATAGACAAGACAATGAAGTGGAAAATATCATGCTACAATTAAGAAATTATTTAATTGAAGAAATAAATGAAATTCCATTTGAGTTTAATATAAATAGTGAAATTGAGATATTGGATTTGTTAAAAGTATTTAATGTAAAAATAGATATCTCCTGCTATACTACTATAGTAGAAAAGATTGAGTTCATAATAAGTGTACTATCAAACTTGAATATTGCTGAGGTGCTGGTAATACCTAATTTAAAAACATATGTAGATGAAAACGAATTGCTTGAAATATATAAATATTCAATATATAATAGTGTTAAGCTATTGATAGTCGAAAACACACATAGTGAAAAATTACTAAAATACGAGAATAAAAATATTATAGATGAAAATTTTGACGAGATATAAATCAAAACTATCAAAATAATATCGGAGTCATTAACCGAAAAAAATACTAAATTTGAGGTTTTAGTATTGTGTTATTTTAGATAGTAATAAAACTATGACAATTGTTATGAGAGCAGTTATAGTGTTTTAGTATTGTGTTATTTTAGATAGTAATAAAACTTCATATCTTTCTATTTCAATTTCTGTTCTGTTTTAGTATTGTGTTATTTTAGATAGTAATAAAACTTGCTAAATTGATGCCCTTGTATTGGTGCAGTTTTAGTATTGTGTTATTTTAGATAGTAATAAAACTTTTATATGTACTGTCATATCTCTTCCTGTGTTTTAGTATTGTGTTATTTTAGATAGTAATAAAACAATTGATATTATAATTAATTCTTTATATGAGTTTTAGTATTGTGTTATTTTAGATAGTAATAAAACTAAAAATTTAGATTCACAAATTATGAGAAAGTTTTAGTATTGTGTTATTTTAGATAGTAATAAAACAAAGACTACACCCCACCTACAGAAACACAAAGTTTTAGTATTGTGTTATTTTAGATAGTAATAAAACATTAAAGAATATATTTATTGCGCAATATTGTTTTAGTATTGTGTTATTTTAGATAGTAATAAAACGACAGAAATGGAGAAGAAAAGACAAGAAAAGTTTTAGTATTGTGTTATTTTAGATAGTAATAAAACAAGCTTTTTTATCTTTTTCGTATGGTGTTTGTTTTAGTATTGTGTTATTTTAGATAGTAATAAAACATTAAAATTACAATTTAATGTTTCTAGTATGTTTTAGTATTGTGTTATTTTAGATAGTAATAAAACGATATACCAGAATTTGAAGTGTTTGATGTTGTTTTAGTATTGTGTTATTTTAGATAGTAATAAAACTTTAAATATTCTAGGAAATAAAGTAGGATTGTTTTAGTATTGTGTTATTTTAGATAGTAATAAAACAATTGATGATAACAATAAAAGTTATGCAACGTTTTAGTATTGTGTTATTTTAGATAGTAATAAAACTAATCCAAAGACGCAAGTAAGAAATGTTATGTTTTAGTATTGTGTTATTTTAGATAGTAATAAAACAATTGTTCCTGTATAATCAGGTTCTGGCGTGTTTTAGTATTGTGTTATTTTAGATAGTAATAAAACGAGAAATAAAAAATGTTGAATGACATAATTGTTTTAGTATTGTGTTATTTTAGATAGTAATAAAACAGAAGTAATAGACGGAGTGGAAAAAGTTCCGTTTTAGTATTGTGTTATTTTAGATAGTAATAAAACTAATCCAAAGACGCAAGTAAGAAATGTTATGTTTTAGTATTGTGTTATTTTAGATAGTAATAAAACAATATAACTAAAACATAAAGTACATATATTGTTTTAGTATTGTGTTATTTTAGATAGTAATAAAACTATTGATTATATTGCAAAATATAATGACAAGTTTTAGTATTGTGTTATTTTAGATAGTAATAAAACTAATATACTGCCATAACTGTGGTAATAGATGTTTTAGTATTGTGTTATTTTAGATAGTAATAAAACATAGTGTACTAAACAAAAAAAAGAGGTTTCAGTTTTAGTATTGTGTTATTTTAGATAGTAATAAAACAGAACAGTATATGGCTAATTGCTATAAAGTGTTTTAGTATTGTGTTATTTTAGATAGTAATAAAACAAAAAGAATTGAATTAGAAAGAACTAGATTGTTTTAGTATTGTGTTATTTTAGATAGTAATAAAACTAGTATACTAAACAAAAAAAGAGGTTATCAGTTTTAGTATTGTGTTATTTTAGATAGTAATAAAACAAAACACTTGAAAATAAAATAAAAAACTTTGTTTTAGTATTGTGTTATTTTAGATAGTAATAAAACAAAAATTATAGACGATTACTTTACACGATTGTTTTAGTATTGTGTTATTTTAGATAGTAATAAAACATATTGCATATACTACCCTCCTTTTTGATTGTTTTAGTATTGTGTTATTTTAGATAGTAATAAAACGATGTTCGACGTTCTTCGGTGCCTTGACTCGTTTTAGTATTGTGTTATTTTAGATAGTAATAAAATAATGGGAGTCAATAGTGTTTTAGAATTGTGCGAATCCAGTCTATCAACAACCTAAAATACCAGAAAATATTTCTGGTATTTTTTTGTTAAATTTTAAAAACATATTGACATCGTTACGTAACGATGATAAAATAAGAACAGAGAGGTGAGAAAATGGAATATAAAGTATCAGAACTTGCTGAAAAGGCAGGTGTTACTAAAAGAACCATACATTATTACATAAGCAAAGGTTTGCTTTTACCACCAGATGGAAATGGCGTAAATAGCTTATATAATGATAAACACTTAGAAAGATTACTTCTAATAAAAAAACTACAATCAGAATATATGCCATTAAATAAAATAAGAGAATATATACTAGAAGATCACAATGAAAAGCAAGCTGATTTAACTATAACAAAAGATCCTGAAAAAGAAATATACATTAAAGAAAATATATGTAATATATTTGAAATTCACTATTCACAGGAAAATGGAAAAAAATATAAGCATATTATAGAAAATGTAAAAAAATATGTAGAAAAGATGATGGAGGATTAATATGGAAATAGTAGATTTAAAAGAATTAGCTCTTAAAAAGGTAAAAATAAATGGAAATGTAATAGGAAAATTTGGTACATTTGAAATTGAACAAACCTTTAAGAATAATACAAAAAACGTACTAGAGGTTGGATACACATTTCCAATTGTTGAAACAGCAACTGTTGTTGGATTCGAAATTAATGTTGGAGATAAAATTCTAAAAGGAAAATGTAAAGAAAAAGGAGAAGCAAAAAAAGAGTATCAAAGAAATATTGTACAAGGAAATAGTGCATACATGATGGAACAAGCAAGTGACAATATATTCAAAATTTCTATTGGAAAAATTGATAAAGATGAAGAAGTAAAATTAAAAATTTATTATATTGATAAATTTGAAATTACAGATAATACAATCAAAATATTAATACCAACACTAGTAACACCAAGGTATAAATCAAATATTACAAATAAATTGCTTTTTGGTAAAGTAGATTATACAGTTGATTTTAATATAAATGTAAGTAAGGCATTAAATAGAAAAAGTATTAATTGTGTTAGTCATAAAATAAATTTAATAGATGAAGAAAAGACTGAGAAAGTTGAAGTTTTAAATTATGATTTATCAAGTGATTTTAAATTATATATTGAACTAAAAAATGAACTATCTTCAAATGCAATAATATCAAAGACAAGAGACGATAAAGAAATGATATATTTATCATTTATGCCAGAAATTCTAGATACTTACGAAGATAGTGAAAAAGAGTATATGTTTATTATTGATATTTCTGGTTCAATGTATGGAAATAAAATGGAAGAAACTAAAAAAGCTGTAATTGAATGCTTAAAACAATTGGATATAGGAGATAAATTTAATATAATACCATTTGAATCAAGATTTAGTGCAATGAATATAAATTCTATTGAATATAATGAAGAAAATTTACAAAAAGCAATAGAATATGTTAATGATTTACAACCAACTGGCGGAACTGAAATATTAAATCCTATAAAATTTGCACTATACCAAAAAGAAACTGATAAAATTATATTATTATTTACAGATGGACAAGTAGGTAATGAACAAGAAATTATTCGATATGTAGATGAAAACATAAAAACTAGCAGAATTTTTTCATTTGGAATTGACACAAATGTTAATTCTTCTTTTATAAAACAACTTGCAAAAGTTGGAAATGGAAAAGCAGAGTTGATTCAACCAAATGAAAAAATAGATGATAAAATTATAAGAACATTTGCAAGAATTCAAACCCCATTGTTAGAAAATCTTGAAATTGATTATGGAAAAAATAAAGTAATTGATGAAATAAAAGAAGAAAAATGTTTGTTTAACTATGAATTTTTTAATGTATTTACTAAGCTAGAAAAGCTAGAAGATGATATAATATTAAAGGGAAAAATACAAAATAAAGAATATTCATGGAAAATAAGTAAGGAAAGTATACAACATACAGATGTTGATTTAGAAGTACTATTTGCAAAACAACAAATGGACAGACTAGAAGAATATATAAGAAATACTTATGAAAGTGATAAAATAGAAAACTATAAAAGTATGATAATTGAGTTAGCAGAAAAATATAACATAAATTCTAAATATACATCATTTATAACTGTGTATGAAAGAGAAAACAAATTATTAGAAGTTCCACAATATCAAGAAACAATATTAAGTAATAAATTTATGGAAATGGATGAATGTTACTTAGGTGCACCAACATTTTTAAGAAAAGCAAGCTGTGATAGTTTGGATATACCAAGTTTCGTGAGAAGAAGTAAAACTATAATAAAAGATACAACAGAAGAAATTCTGGAGGAAAAGGTAAATGAATATTATAAAGAATTTATTAAGCAAGAAACCAAATCAATATTAACATATATTTTATATGCAACTTGTTACAAAAATAATATAAAATTCAATCATGCTGAATTTTTGAATTTCTTAAATAAAAATAAAGATGCTATTTTAGCAAATGATATATATATGCAATTAGTTTATAAGTATTATGAGAAAACAAAAAATTCACAAGTACTAGAGTTTTTAAGTGATGACTATAAAAAAGCAGTATATACAAACATGAAAATTAATGTTAATTTTAAATTGATAACAAGAGATGAGGCAGAAGCTATACTAAATGAAGATAGAATAAAAGAAAATATTGATAAAATATTATGGTATTTATCAAATAAAAAATATTGAAAGGAAGATTAAATATGAATTTTTTAGATTTAGCAAAAGAAAGATATTCATGTAGAAGTTTTGAAGAAAAAGAAATTGAAAAGGAAAAGATTGAAAAAATATTAGAAGCAGCAAGAGTAGCACCAACAGCAGTAAACTATCAGCCACAAAGAATATTAATATTAAATGATAAAGAAAAATTATCAAAATTGAGTGAATGTACAAAAATGGTATGGAATGCCCCACTAATAATGATAATTTGCTATGATAAAACAGTCTCATGGAAAAGCAAATTTGATGGAAGAGACGAAGGAGTTATCGATGCATCTATTGCAACAACTCAAATGATGTTAGAAGTTCAGGACTTAGGATTGGGCTCTACATGGATAGGATATTTTGACTCTAATAAAGTTAGGGAAGTATACAAAATTCCAGAAAACCTAGAAATAATTGCGATGCTAGCTATTGGTTATCCATCAGCAGATGCAAAACCAAGTGAAAGACATTTAGATAGAAAACCTATAGAAGAAATCACATATTGGAATGAAATATAATAAAAGAACCGAATGAATTAATTCATTCGGTTTTTTTACGCGAAAGCAATATCAAGCTAAATATATCAAAGTCCATTATCTTATAATAACATGCTCAAAATATTGCTCTTGAAATTCAGTTAAAGCTTCAATAGCGGAATCATCATAATTTTTACCATCTGGTACAATTATTAGTTTGTCATCATTATCATTTGTCCTGTGAATTATTGCAATACACTTGCCTTCGAAGTTTTCAAAAGGTTCGAAAACACCAAGTAAATAGCAATCTAATTCTTCGCCATCTCCACTAATTGTATTTGGAACATAACCATAATTAACTGTGTATATAAATCCATGTTTAGGATGTTTGCTTCCTAAAGGCCTGTCAATTTCAATTTTTAAAACTTTTCCTAAATAATCATTAACTTTCATATTAGACTCCTAAAATCATTTGTAAACATTATATCATATTAAATAAAATAATGATATAATATGAATAAAGGAGAAAACTATGGGGATAATATTGTATGTAATATTTCTAATATTTTGTATATTTGCAAGATTTAATGGGCTTCCAATAATGTTTATTTTTCCAGTTATTACAATAGTAATAATTGTAGTTATTGCTTTAAATAAAGATAGTTATAAAAATGTTGAAAAAACGAGCGATGAGGCAAAAGATGATGACATTCAAGATTTAATATTTTGGGATATGATTAACAAAAAGTAATGTGAAACTTTTGTGAATTTTAGCACTCTGCTATTGACAATGCTAAAAATAGATATATAATATAATCGAAATTGATAAAGAAGATTTATCAAAAAGTACATATGTGCCACTCCCATCAAGTGTCAACACATAAATATAATTTTAAGGAGTTGATTTTTATGATGATGATACCAAAAAGACGTGATTTTGATCTATTAGATGACATGTTTGGAGGTGTATTTTTCAATGAGGGAGAAAGCAAATTAATGAAAACAGACATCAAAGAGAAAAAGGATGAGTATGTTATAGACATCGATTTGCCAGGTTATGAAAAAGAAGGTATAAAATTAAATATTCAAGACGGATATTTAACAGTACATGCAACAGTTAATAAAGAAGAAAAGGATGAAGAAAAAGGTAAATTTGTACGTAAAGAAAGATATTCAGGAGAATGTTCAAGAAGCTTTTATGTTGGTGAAAACGTAACAGAAAATGAAATTAAAGCTAAGTTTAAAAATGGAACACTTACAATAGAAATTCCTAAAAAAGAAGAAAAGAAAGAATTGCCTGAGAAAAAATATATTCCAATAGAATAATAAAAAAACCTCATATTTAATATATGAGGCTTTTATTTTATATGATATAATGTAAAAAATATTAAAGGAGGGGAAATTGATGGATATTACAATTGATGTTGGTGGTTACAAATTAAATGTAAGAGCTGGTGTAGTTATAATGCACAATAATAAAATCTTATTACACAGAAATGTAAACTCAGATCATTATGCAATGATTGGCGGAAGAGTTGAAATCGGTGAAAATTCAGAGCACACAATAAAAAGAGAAGTACAAGAAGAACTAGGAAAAGAAATTGAAATAACAGGATATGTATCAACAGTAGAAAACTTTTTTGAAATGAAAGGTGCAAAATATCATGAAATAATGTTCATATACAAAGCAGAATTTGTAAAAGAGGAAGATAAAAAATTAGAAAGTACATTACAAAATATAGAGGGAAAAGATTATTTACAATATGAGTGGATTGATTTAGATAAAATAGATGAATATCCATTGAGACCAGATGTACTAAAAGAGGTATTAAAAGAAAGCAAATTTCCAGTACACAAAATAAATATTGATAAAAAGGAGCAATAACGTATGCCTGAATTATGGGACATATATGATGAAAATAAAAATAAAACAGGAAGAACAGCAATAAGAGATGTAACTATATTGCAAAAGGGTGAATATCACATAGTTGTAACAGGAATTATACTAAATTCTAAAAATGAAATTTTGATTAGTAAAAGGGCAACGAATAAAAAATTTGGTGGAATGTGGGAATGCAATGGTGGCTCAATATTAGCAGGTGAAACTAGCAAAGAAGGAATATTAAGAGAGTTAAAAGAAGAACTTGGAGTTATATTTAAACCAGAAGAAGCAATATTTTTAAAAGAAGTAAAACGAGAAAGAGTCCCTCAAAATTTTAAAGACTTATGGTTGTTTAAAAAAGATATCAATATAGAAGATTTGACATTTATTGATGGAGAAGCAACAGCAGCTAAATGGGTTAGTATAGATGAATTTATTAAAATGTTTAATAATAATGAGATTGTTCCAACAGTTGATTTTGGAAGAGAAGAATACGAAGAAGCATTAAAAATAATATGAGTTATGTAAATTATGATTGAAAAAGATGAAGGTCTATTGGCCTCAGTTCAGCAAGAATGAGGTCGTTGATCTTAAGGCCCTTGAAACGGATGAGTATTCGTATAACAATAGTGTTATCGCTTTTGTTGACGAAAATAGCGACTTGTATGTGATTCCGGATATTGGGGTTCAGAAGACATTGGTCAGCGCTGGCTATAGTCGGAAGTTTTTCTACGTACCTTTCAGCAATTTGGATTACCCAGTTGAATACGAGGAAAAGTGGAAAAGCCTCTGGAGAGAGAAGAATAGAGAGTGATTCCATAATAGAGGAGAGGTCATTGCCCTCTCCTCTATCAGTATTGTAAATAAAAGGTAACAATGATAGAAAAAAATATAATCATTGTTACCTTGATGAAAAAAATAGATTATATAAGCTATATAGAAAATAACTTAAGAAACGCACTAAAACATCTTGGTTGACATAAGTATACCACAAAATGTAAATAAGTGGTGTAAAACTTTGTCGAAAAAATAAAAATTACTAAATTATGGAAAAAATACTTGTCAAGACGTAAATAATAACATATAATTTCAACATAGTATTTTAAATCAAAAAATTTATTTCAAGAAATTTTATTCTAAAGGAGATTTCAAAAAATGTTATCAATTACAAAAAGTATGGCCTTGCACGGACTAGAAGGCTTTTTAATTGACGTGCAAGTTGACATATCAAGTGGTATGCCATCATGGGATATTGTTGGACTTCCTGATGTGAGCGTAAAAGAAGCAAAAGAAAGAGTAAGAACAGCAATAAAAAATTCAGGCTATGAACTGTTTAGTAGAAAAATAGTTGTAAATTTAGCACCAGCAAATATAAAAAAGGAGGGATCAATATTTGACCTACCAATTGCTGTAGGAATTTTAAAAGGTTTAGAAGCTATAACACAAACTCAAAATGAAGATATTTTAATGATAGGAGAATTATCATTAAATGGTAGTTTAAACCCAATAAATGGAGCACTACCAATATGTATTGAAGCAAAAAAGCAAGGAATAAAGAAAATAATTTTACCAAAACAAAATGAAAAAGAAGCCTCCATAATTGATGGAATGGAAATACTGGGGGCAAATGATTTAGCAGAAGTGGTTCAATATTTAAATGGAAATATAAAAATAGAAAGCTTATCAACAAATTGGGAAGATTGTTTGAAATTAGGTAAAGAAAAAATATTAGATTTTGCAGATGTTAAAGGGCAAGAGAGTGTAAAAAGAGCAGTTGAAATAGCAGCTGCTGGACGGACATAATTGTCTTTTAATTCGGTTCACCTGGATCACGGAAAAACAATGATAGCAAGAAGAATACCATCAATATTACCAGACCTAACTTTTGAAGAAGCACTAGAAATTACCAAAATTCATAGTATTGCGGGAATTTTAAAACAAGATACACCAATAATTACAACAAGACCATTTCGTTCACCACATCATACAATATCTGGGGTGTCATTAGTAGGTGGAGGGAGAATACCAAAACCAGGAGAAATAAGCTTAGCACATTATGGAGTGTTATTTTTAGATGAATTACCAGAATTTAATCAACATTCATTAGAAGTTTTAAGAGGACCTCTAGAAGATGGAATTGTAACAATAAGTAGAGTAAATGGAAGTTTTACATACCCATGTGAGTTCATGTTCGTATCATCAATGAATCCATGTCCATGTGGATTTTATGGTTCAGCAGACAAAGAATGTACATGCACACCACAAGCAATATCAAAATATATGGGAAAAATTAGTGGGCCATTATTAGACAGAATTGACATACAAATAGAAGTAAGTCCTGTAAAATATGAAAAGCTAGGAAATGACGAAATGCCAGAAAGTTCAGATACAATAAAGAAGAGAGTAAATGATGCAAGAAAAATTCAAATAGAAAGATATAAACAAGAAAATATTTATTCAAACTCTAGTCTAACGCCAAAACTAATTTCAAGATATTGCAAATTAGACAGTGAAGGGAAGGAAATATTACAAACAGCATTCGAGAAAATGGGACTAAGTGCAAGAGCATATGGCAGAATTTTAAAAGTAGCAAGAACAATTGCAGATTTAGACAATTGTGAAAACATTCAAAAAATACACATCGCAGAAGCAATACAATACAGAAGTCTAGACAAAAAGTATTGGAAGAATTAAAGGAAAGAAATATGAAAATTTTATCTAAAACAAATAAATTTTATCCCAAACGTTTGTTAAACATCCACAACTCACCATCAAAACTTTATGTAGAAGGAAATTATAAATTATTAAACTCAAATTCAATAGCAATAGTAGGAACAAGGAAATGCACGGAATATGGCAAAAAATATTCTGCAAAATTTGCAAAAGAATTATCACAAAAAGGAATGTGTATTGTAAGTGGATTAGCAATTGGAATAGACACTGTAGCACATATAAATTCAATGGAAGAACTAGGCAAAACAATAGCGGTAATAGGAAGTGGATTTAAACACATATATCCTGAAGAAAATGAGTGGTTATTCCACAAAATAATACAGAATTGTGGATGTGTTTTATCAGAATATCATCCAGATGAGGAAAAAGATACGGCAAACTTTCCAGCAAGAAATCGTATAATAAGTGGGCTAGCTCTAGGCGTATTAGTAGTTGAAGCACCATATAGAGGTGGAAGTACAATTACAGCAAAACATGCAAGACTTCAAGGAAAAGAAGTATTCTGTATACCAAATAGATTAGATGAGCCAGAAGGGTATAGTACAAACTGGCTAATACAAAATGGAGCAAACTTAGTAATGGAACCAGACGACATATTGCAATATTATGATTTACAACCGAAAATTACAATACCAAAAGAATATGAAGAAATATATAACTTAATAAACACGCAACCGATTTCAGCAAATGAAATATGCAAAATGACAGGTAAAAAAATATCTGAAATAATGCAAATATTATTTATGCTCGAATTAGATGGATATATAAAGTGTGTAGCAGGAAATAAATATATAAAAAAGGAATGATATTATGATAAATCAAAGGCAAGAATTAGGAAAAGAAGGGGAAGATTTTGCAACAAATTATTTACAAAAGCTAGGTTATGAAATTATAGACAGAAACTTTGAATGTAAACAAGGAGAAATAGACATTATTGCAAAAGACAAGAATGAATACGTATTTATTGAAGTAAAAACAAGGCAAAACCTTCACTATGGAATGCCATGCGAAGCAGTTGACGAAAGAAAACAAAAACACATCTGGAATGCAACAAGATATTACATATATTCACATAAGTTAGAAGACCAATATATAAGAATAGATGTAATAGAAATTTACAAAAGAAAAAATAGATTTTACTTGCATCATATTAAACAAATTAAATAATTTTCCATTAACCATTCCACCACAAACTGTATAAAATATATAAAACATAAAGTGAGGAGTGGTGTTTATGATTAAAACAATAGGAAATACACCTTTAATAAAAATAAAATATGAGTACGAAGGCAAAACAAATTATATATACACAAAACTGGAAAGCTATAATTTAACAGGAAGTATAAAAGATAGAGCAGCATATTACATAATAACAAAAGCAAAAGAAAGAGGAGAATTAAAAGATGGTATGCCAATAATAGAGGCGACAAGTGGAAATACTGGAATTTCTTTAGCCGCACTGGGCAAATACTATCATCATCAAGTATATATTTTTATTCCAGATTGGGCTAGTAAAGAACAAGTGCAAATTATGCAAAGCTATGGTGCAAAAGTTATAACATTTTCTAAACAACAGGGAGGTTTTAGAAAATGTATTCAGGAGTCAAGGAGTTTAGCTAAGAAAATAAATGGATTTCTAGCAAACCAATTTGCTAATATGGACAATGTTCTAGCACAATATGAAACAACAGGTCAGGAAATTTTAAATCAGGTTCCAGAAGACATCGTAGGTTTTGCTTCAGGAGTTGGCACAGGTGGAACTTTGATGGGAATAGGAAGAAAGTTAAGGAGAAGATATCCAGAAATAACTGTAACTGCAATTGAACCAGAATGTATGCCGTTGATTTCTAAAAACAGAATAATTAAACAACACAAGATAGAAGGAATAGGAGATGATTTTATTCCAGCCTTATTAGATAAAAACGAAATAGACAAAGTAATTTTAGTAAATGATGAAGACAGTATAAATATGTCAAGAAAATTGGCATCAGAACTAGGAATAGGAGTTGGAATTTCATCAGGTGCAAACTTTTTAGGAAGTGTATTACTTCAAAAAAATATAAAAGGACCAGTAGTAACAGTATTTGCAGATGATAATGAAAAATATCTAAGTACAGATTTAAGCAAACCAATAGATAATAACGAAAAATATATTTCAAACAAAATAAAGTTACTGCAATATGAAGTGATATGAGGTGAATAATATGAAAAAAATATTGAAATTATTATCTATTGTAATAATGCTAACAGTTGCAACAATATACACAATGCCAACAAAAGTGTTGGCATATGGGCCATCAAGTAATGAAATATACAACGGAATTGATGTAAGTGGATATCAAGGAAATATTGATTTTGAAAAAGTAAAAAACGATGGAATAGAAATTGTATATATGAAATCTAGTGAAGGTACAAATTACATAGATTCAAAATTTGAACAAAACTATAAAAGGGCAAGAGATGCAGGATTAAAAATTGGATTTTACCATTATGTAACAGCAAGAAGTGTAAATCAAGCAGAAAAAGAAGCACAGTTTTTTGCTTCAGTAATATCAGGAAAAGTAGCAGATTGTAGACTTGCAATGGATTTTGAGAGCTTTGGAAATTTGAATAAAAGAGAGATAAATACAATAGGCTTGGCTTTTATGAAAAAGCTAGAAGAACTGACAAAAAAAGAAGTTGTACTATACAGTAATGCCTATACAGCAAGTCGTATTTGGGAAGGAGAAGTAACAAAATATCCTTTATGGATTGCGCAATATGAAGTATATGAACCTGAGAATAGTGGAACATGGAATAGCTGGGCAGGTTGGCAATACACAGACGTGGGTAGAGTAGCTGGGATTTCAAATCATGTTGATAGAGATAAGTTTACAAAGGAAATTTTTATGTCAGAAAGTTCAGAAATTCCAGAAACAGAAAAGCCGAAACAAGATGATGAAGACAACAAAACAACTAAGAAAATAAAAATAAAATGGGGAGATACTTTATCTCAATTGGCAATAAAGTATAACACAACAGTAGCAGAACTTGTAAGATTAAATAATATTCAAAATCCAAATTTGATATATGCAGGAGAAACTCTGATAGTACCAGTAAAAGGAGAAACCACCAATAGTACAACAATATATATTGTTAAAAGTGGAGATACATTAAATAAAATAGCGCAAATGTTTAATACAACAGTAAGCCAAATTGCACAAGAAAACAACATACAAAATGTAAATTTAATATATCCACGGTCAGAGATTAGTAGTAAACAGCAATTGTAAACATGACAGTGGACATAGACTATATAAAGTAAGAAGAGGAGACACTTTGTGGTCAATTGCAAGAAGATACAACACAACTATAGCAAATATAGTAAGACTAAACCGTATACAAAACGCAAACCTAATATATCCACGGTCAAATATTTAGAATTTAATTCACTAAATTATGTATACCTTCATAAGATGTATTATGATAAATTTGAATTAGGAGGTACTTATGAAGGAAGTATTGAAACTAAAGAATGTAAGCAAAAAGTACCAAGCGAAAAATGGTGAAGTAGAAGCTTTGTCTAATATTTCATTTAGTGTAAATGAGGGAGAATTTGTTAGCATAATTGGACCAAGTGGATGTGGTAAATCTACACTACTTTCAATAATATCAGGTCTGGAACCTAAAACTTCTGGTGATATACAAATTGATGGTGGTCTTGGCTATATGCTGCAAAAGGATAGTCTTTTAGAATGGAGAAATATTTATGATAATATTACATTTGGCTTAGAAATAAGAAGAAAAAAGACAAAAGAAAATGAAGCTTATGTAATAGAATTACTTAAAAAATATGGTCTATATGAATTTAAAGACAAATACCCAAATCAGTTATCTGGAGGAATGAGGCAAAGGGCAGCGCTGATAAGAACTTTAGCTATTAAGCCAAAAATCTTGTTATTAGACGAAGCATTTTCAGCGTTAGACTATCAAACTAGAATTATGGTTACAAATGATATTTTTCAAATATTAAAAAATGAAAATATTACAGCTATTATAGTGACACATGATATATCAGAGGCAATTAGTATGAGTGATAGAATAGTAGTGTTAACCAAAAGACCAGCAACAGTAAAAACCATTCATACTATTAATTTTGAAATGGAAAATAGAAATCCAATCAACTGCCGTGAAAGCCCTAAATTTAGTAAGTACTTTGATGCTATATGGAAGGAGCTTGATGTACATGTATGATAAAAATATGTCTGAGGACAGAAAAAAATACCTAAGAAAAATAAGAAAAAATAAAATATCTGTTATTTTAACTCAATTACTTATCCTGATTATATTTATAATAGGATGGGAATTACTTGCTAATAAAGGAATAATAGATAGTTTTATTACAAGTCAACCTTCAAGAATATTAAATACCTTTTTAAATTTATCAGCTAATGGACTGCTAACACACTTAGGAGTAACACTTACAGAAACACTAATAGGGTTTGTTTCAGGAGTTATACTAGGTGTATTTATAGCAATTCTGCTATGGTGGTCTCCATTTTTTTCGAAGGTATCAGAACCATATTTAGTTGTATTAAACAGTTTGCCCAAAGTAGCTTTGCGGACCAGTTATAATCATCTGGGTAGGTGCAGGAATGGGAGCAATTATAACAATGGGCCTTGCCATTTCACTAATTGTAACTATATTAGAAATTCTAAATGGATTTTTAAATACAGACAAAGAACTAATAAAAATGGCACAAACATTTAATGCAAGTAAATTTCAAATATTAACAAAAATAGTAATACCTGCAAACATATCTACATTTTTCAACTCATTAAAGGTAAATATAGGCCTATCTTTGGTAGGCGTGATAACAGGAGAATTCTTGGTATCAAAAGCAGGCTTAGGGTACCTAATTGTATATGGTGGTCAGGTATTTCAACTAGACTTAGTAATGACAGGGGTAATTATTCTTGCAATAGTTGCTGCAATTATTTATGAGGCAATAGTACTTTCAGAAAAAATTGTTATGAAAAAAATGTCTAAAAGAACTTAGAAATAACAGATAAAAATGTTACTTATAGGAGAAAAGTATTATAAGTAACAAGAAAAGTTAAATAACATGCCAAAATACTTAAAATCTCCTTTGGCATGAATAGATTAGAAAGGAATGAAAAACTTGAAAAAGTATTTGATTATTGTATTAGTTATTATAATAGTAGCAGCAGGAATAGCTACTTATATATTACTTAATAGAAATACAGAAACAGCGGAATTACAAAAAATTCGTGTAAACGAAGTAACACGTTCTGTATTTTATGCTCCACAATATGTGGCAATCTCAAAAGGTTATTTTGCAGAGGAAGGTTTAGAAATAGAATTAACAACAGGTCAAGGAGCTGATAAAGTAATGACCGCAGTTTTAGCAAACCAAAGTGACATAGGCTTTGCAGGACCAGAAGCTTCAATATATGTATATAATGAAGGAAAAGAAGATTATACACAAGTATTTGCTCAAATGACTCAAAAAGACGGCTCATTTTTAGTTAGCAAAGAAAAAACAGATAATTTTAGTTGGCAAGATTTAAAAGGAAAAACTGTTATTCCTGGTAGAAAAGGTGGAGTACCATACATGACTTTTGAATATGTGCTTAAACAAAATGGTCTAGATCCTAAAAAAGATTTAGTATTAGATGATAGCATTAAATTCGACTTAATGGCAGGAGCTTTTGCAGGTGGAAATGCTGAATATGTAACATTATTTGAACCAACTGCTTCAGCAACAGAGAAAGCAGGTAAAGGATATATTGTTTCATCTGTTGGAGAAGCATCAGGAGAAATTCCATATACAGCATATTTTGCTAAGAAAAGTTATATCGAAAAAAATTCTAATATAATTCAAGGATTTACAAATGCAATATACAAAGGAGAACAATGGGTAAAATCACATAGTGCTAAAGAGATAGCAGAAGCAATAGTAGACTTTTTTCCAGATACTGATTTAAGTATGTTAGAAGCAGCTTTACAAAGTTATATAGATATTGATGCTTGGAGAGATAATCCAGTATTAAAGCAAGAATCATTTGCATTACTTCAAAAGGTTATGAAAGAAGCGGGAGAACTTGAAAAAGAAGCTGACTACGGAAAAGTAGTAAACAACAGCTTTGCAGAAAAAGCTATTCAAAAATTAGGTAAATAAATTTAAGGCGGAGATTAAAAACTCCGTCTTTTATTGTGTGCATTTTATAATTTATGATATAATACACATGTAGGAAAAAATTGTGGATATTGAGATGGAGAATTTATGATTGATGATAAATATTTTGAAAATGATTTATATTGGAAAGAACATATAAATAGAAAGTTAAGTATAGATATGTGGATAGATGAATATAAAAACTATTTTAATAATAAAGGTATTTGCTTAGAATTGGGATGTGGTATAGGACAATATTCTAAAAGATTAATTGAATATGGATATAAAGTTATATCAACAGATATTTCAGATATTGCATTAAATGAAGTAAAAAAATTCAACCCAAATGTTGAAAAAGTAGATATGAGTATGCCGTTAAAGTATGACAATAACAGTTTTGACTTGGTTTTTTCAAGCTTAGCAATACACTATTTTTCTGAGGAAAAAACAGCCCAATTGATGAGTGAAATACATAGAGTTTTAAAAAATGGTGGATTATTTGTTGGAAGTGTAAATGGATTAGAGGGGTATGATGTTATAAAGGATACTGCTATAAGGCTGGAAGAAAATTTTTATTTTAATAAAGGCAAATATATACATTTATTTGACGACAAAGAATTAAACAAATATTTTAAGGATTATCAAATTTTAAAAATTGAAAAAAGAGAAGTTGAAAGATTTGGACACAAGAAAAATTACTGGATATTTATAGTAAAAAAAGATTAAAAATAGTAAAAATGTGATATGTTAAATTTATTTTAATTACAGATCCACTAAAACAAAGTGAAGAAGAGAATAATAATTAGTATTGAAAAAAATAAAGATTAATGATAAATATAGTAATATAAATAAAAATGAAAGGAGAAACAAATATGGAATATCTTGAAAAAATATTTAAAAGAACAGGATGGACATCTTTGTTAACATCACTAATATTTGCAATACTTGGAATACTTTTAATTGTTAACCCGGAAGGAAGTACAAAAGCAGTATCACTAATTGTAGGAATATTATTTATAGTAGTAGGACTATATAAACTAGTGGATTATTGCACAACAAGAGGAAAATACAGTTTTTATAACTATGACATAGCTTATGGAATAATAGCAATTATTATTGGAATAATAGCTATAGCTTACAAAAGTCAAATTGAAACAATATTTAGAGTTTTAATAGGAATATGGATAGTTTATACGGGAATAATAAGATTAAGTCTATCACTTAAATTAAAATTAGTACAATCACCAGTTTGGATATATAGTTTACTAATTTCTATTATAATGATTATATGTGGAACATATACAATCTTTGTATCAAATGTAATTGTTGTAACAATAGGAATTGTGATTCTAATTTATTCAGTATTAGATGTAATCGAAGACATAATTTTCTTAGTAAACATTAAAAAACTAGAAAAATAGTCGCAACAAAAAGACAACGACATAAAATCAAAACGAAAAATAAAAATAAAATATGTAAAAATAACAAAAAACAAAAAACTCATTTTTAATAAAATGAGTTTTTTGTTGCAAAAAAATAAAAATAAAAAAATATAAAAGTGCTGAAAATAAAAGAAAAATATATAAAAACGCTTTTTAAAAAACATTTAAAATAAGAAAAAACAAAAAAATCATTTTTTAAAAGGTAGAAAAATAGAAAGAAAATATTTTTTGACATTTTTTTGAAAATAAATAAAGAAATTATATTGAAATATCAAGGAAATTATAATATTAATCTTAAAAAGATATTAATGAAAATGCTTGAAAATCAACATTTTTTATTAAAATGTAACAAAATTGTAATATATTTTAAACAAAACAGAAAAACCGTAAAATTTGAGATTTTACAAGTGACAAATTGACTGAAAAGCAAAAAACAAACTAAAAGGCAAATGAATGAAAGACGCTATATATCAAGCGAAATCTTAAATGGTAACATAAACAATATGCGTTTGACATTATCTTTTTAGTGGGTTAATATAAAGGTACAAAAGAAAAAACTAATAGTTACATATTAAATTATATTTAATATGTAACTTAAGTAGAGAAGACACAACATATAGGGGGAAAGAAAAATGCAAGTAATCAAAAGGGACGGAAAAGTAGTAGACTTTGACCAATCAAAAATAAAAATAGCAATAGAAAAAGCAAATAAAGAGGTAAAGCCAAGAGAAAGAGCAACTAAAGAGGAAATAAATCAAATTATCAGCTATATAGAAGAACTAGATAAAAAGAGAATTCTAGTAGAAGATATACAAGATATTATAGAAGAACAATTAATGACTTTTGGAAAATACATTTTAGCTAAAAAATATATTACATATCGTTATACAAGAGAACTAGTAAGAAAATCAAATACAACAGATCAATCAATAAAAGAGCTAATTGATGGAGAAAGTGATTATTGGAATAATGAAAATTCAAACAAAAATGCTAGAGTTGTTACTACTCAAAGAGATTACTTAGCAGGAATTACAAGTACAGATATTACTAGAAGATTTTTATTACCAGAAGATGTAGTAAAAGCACATGATGAAGGAATTATTCACTTTCACGATGCAGATTATTTTGCCCAAAATGCACTAACAAATTGTGAATTAATAAACTTAGAAGACATGTTACAAAATGGAACAATAATGAATGGAGTTATGATTGAAAAACCACATAGATTTTTAACAGCTATGACAATTGCTACACAAATTATATTAGGTGTTACATCATCTACTTATGGAGGAGCGACTGTATCTATAACGCATTTGGCACCATTTGTAAAAAGTAGTTATGAAAAATATTATAAAAAATATAAACAAAGAGGATTGAATGAAAAACAATGCAAAGAGTATGCAGAACAAGATACTAGAAAAGAAGTATCTGACGGTGTTCAAACATTCAACTATCAAGTAAATTCAATGACAAACACAAATGGACAAGCACCATTTTTATCAGTTTGTATGTACTTGGGTGAAACAGATGAATATAAACAAGAACTTGCAATGATAATTGAAGAATTCTTAAAACAAAGAATAGAAGGATTTAAAAACGAAAAAGGTGTGTATATTACACCAGCATTCCCTAAACTTCTTTATGTACTAGAAGAAGACAACATACACAAAGACAGTAAATATTGGTATTTAACTGAACTTGCTGCTAAGTGTACAGCAAAAAGATTAGTTCCAGACTATATTTCAGAAAAGAAAATGAAGGAATATAAAATAGACAAAAATGGAAATGGTAATTGCTATCCATGCATGGGATGTAGATCATTCTTAACACCTTATGTAGATCCAGAAACAAATAAACCAAAATACTATGGAAGATTTAACCAAGGTGTTGTAACTATCAATTTAGTTGATGTTGCTTTATCATCAAAACAAGATGAAGAAAAATTCTGGAAAATATTTGATGAAAGACTAGAATTATGTCACAAAGCATTACAAATAAGACATGAAAGATTGAGTAAAGTAACAAGTGATGTTGCTCCAATTTTATGGCAACATGGTGCTTTAGCAAGACTTAAAAAAGGTGAAAGTATTCACAAATTATTACATGATGGTTATTCAACAATTTCACTTGGATATGCAGGATTGTATGAATGTGTAAAATATATGACAGGTAACAGCCATACAGATAATGGAATAGGTGAAGAATTTGCTTTGAAAGTAATGCAAAAATTAAATGATAAATGTAAAGAATGGAAAGAAGCAGAGAAAATTGATTACAGTGTTTATGGCACACCAATCGAATCTACAACATATAAATTTGCAAAATGTTTGAGAAAAAGATTTGGAACAATTGAAGGAATTACAGACAGAAGCTATATTACAAATTCATACCACGTACCTGTATTTGAGGATATTGATGCATTCTCTAAATTAAAATTAGAAAGCAAATTCCAAAAATTAAGCCCAGGTGGAGCTATATCTTATGTAGAAACACCAAACTTACAAAACAACTTAGAAGTTGTACTACAAATAATTCATTTTATTTATGATAATATTATGTATGCAGAATTAAACACAAAATCAGACTATTGTCAAAAATGTGGATTTGATGGAGAAATTTTAATAGATGAGAATCTAGAGTGGTATTGCCCAAATTGTGGAAATAGAGACCACAATACATTAAATGTAGCAAGAAGAACATGTGGATATATTGGAAGCCAATTTTGGAACAAAGGAAGAACACAGGAGATAAAGGAGAGGGTTCTTCATATTGATAACAAAGACGACGAATAATTGAAAAATAATTACAATTAAAGAAACATTAGAAGGAAGGAATTGTTAACTATGAAATATAACAAAATCAGAAAAATGGATATAGCAGATGGACCAGGAGTAAGAGTATCTATATTTATGCAAGGATGTGCATTTAATTGTAAGAATTGCTTTAACCCAGAAACACATGACTTTAATGGCGGAAAAGAATTTACTGATGCAACAATTGACAGAATAATGGAACTTTGTAAAAATGAAAATGTAGAGGGGTTATCAATTTTAGGTGGCGAACCAATGCACCCAAACAATATAGAAGGAACTACAAAATTAGCAAAAGTATTTAAAGAGCAATATCCTGACAAAAATCTATGGGCATGGACTGGATTCAAATTTGATAGAGATTTGAAGGATAAAGAAGTGGTAAAATATTTAGATGTCTTAGTAGATGGACAATATGTAGATGAACTACATAATCCAACACTAGACTGGAGAGGTTCAGCAAACCAAAGAGTAATAGATGTACAAAAGAGTTTAAAGAATGGAGAAGTGACAGCATGGAAAGAAATTTCCTAACTGGCACTTTTGCCATTTTATATAACATAAAAAATAATATAAGGAGAGAAAAAAATGAAAGATATTAAAATATTTGCATGTCCAACAGCAGAAGAATTTACAAAAGAAATATGTGACACATTGAGTTTAAAAATGGGAAGAGTGGAATGCTACAAATTTGCTAATGATAATAATTTTGTACAATTTAAGGAAACTGTTAGAGAACAAGATATTTATTTAATACAAACAACAGAACCACCAGTTAATGAAAGAATTATGGAATTACTTATTATGATAGATGCAGCTAAAAGAGCATCAGCACATAGAATAAATGTAGTGCTACCATATTTCATATATTCAAGATCAGACAAAAAAGATCAACCAAGAGTTCCGGTAACAGCAAGATTATTTGCAGAACTTTTAGAAGCTGCTGGAGCAAGCAGAGTGATTACATGTGACTTACACAATCCTGCAATTCAAGCATATTTTAATATTCCATGTGATAAAATAACAGGTCAACACTTATTACAAAAATACTTTGATGACAAAGACATAGAAAATAAAGTTGTTGTTGCAACAGATGCAGGAAGTTCAAAAAAAGCATATAAATATTCTACATATTTTAAGTGTCCAATGACTTTAATAGATAAAAGAAGAGCTGGAAATGATGATAAGGCAGTTGCTGCTAATATTATAGGAGATGTAAAAGGTAAAACAGCACTAATATTTGATGATGAGGTAAGTACAGCAGGAACAATGGTTGAAGCAGCTAAAATATTAAAAGACCATGGAGCAAAAGAAATATATGCAGCATGTACACATGGAATTTTATGCGGACCTGCAATAGAAAGAATTCAAAACTCTCCGATAAAAGAATTAGTAACAACTAACACAGTACCACTAACAAAAGAAAAACAAATAGATAAAATTAAAGTACTATCAATTGCTCCATTATTTGCTGAAGCAATTAAAAGAGTAAATGAAGCACAACCTTTAGGCGACTTGTTCGATTTTGATAAGTAATTTTCTAGAAAATTGTATATAAATATTGACAAATTTACCCAATACAGTTATAATAATTAACGTATAAATAATAATTTTCAGTTAAAATCCCACACGTAAGAGTGTAACTACTGAAGGGAGGGGAACAAAAAATGTCAGAGGTTAAAGTTAATAACGGAAATATAGAAGATGCCTTAAAAAGGTTTAAAAGACAATGTGCTAGAAATGGAGTATTACAAGAAGTAAGAAAAAGAGAGCACTATGAAAAACCAAGTGTAAAAAGAAAGAAAAAATCAGAGGCAGCAAGAAAAAGAAAATTTTAAAAAATAAGAAATGGGTTGAAAGTTATTAAATTTTCAATCCATTTTTGTTTATAATTTATAAAAGGAGGAAAAGGTATGTTAAAAGAAAAATTGTTAGAAGATTTGAAAAATTCTATGAAAGAAAAAAATGTAATTAGAAAAAATGTTATACAAATGGTTAGAGCAGCTATTCTACAAGTTGAAAAAGACAAACAAATAGAAGTTACAGATGATCAAATAATTGAAATAATTGCAAAAGAAACCAAAAAAAGAAAAGATTCAATAGCTGATTATGAAAAAAGTGGAAGACAAGACTTATTAGATCAAATAAATGAGGAAATCACTATATTAGAAGAATACCTGCCAGAACAACTATCAGTTGAAGAAATAGAAGAAAGAGTAAAAGAAATAATTACTGAACTAGGTGCAACATCTATGAAAGAAATGGGTTTAGTAATGAAAACAGCAAAAGAAAAATTAGGTGCATCAGCAGATGGAAAGACAATAAATGAAGTTGCTAAAAAACTATTACAATAATTTTGAAAATATGAAGAATTATTCTAATTAGTTTGACATATAATAAAAAATCTGGAAGTTAATTCTTCTGGATTTTTTATTTGTATGTAAAAACAATATATACTAACACACGTTAAATAACAAATGTGTACAATACCCTTGAATAATTTTCCAAGATTAGATTATAATATACATGAGTTTAAAAAGGAAAGAGGAAAAATAATGAATTATCAAAAAGAAGAAATAAAACAAGGTATAACTTTACATCAAATTTATACTGAAAACTATAAAACAAATTTAAGTGCAGTATTCTTGGCAACACCACTAAAAAAAGAAAATGTGACACTTGACGCTCTACTAACAGCAGTGCTAAGAAGAGGCACTAAAAATATTTCATCGCAAGACTTAATTAGTAAAAAATTAGAAATGCTATATGGAGCTAGTTTTGACTGTGGAGTTGAAAAAACAGGTGATAACCACATAATGAAATTTTATTTAGAAACTTTAAGTGAAGAGTTTTTACCATCTGCGGAAAATATACTAAAAGAAGCTATAGATATTTTAACAGATATAATATTCAATCCATTGATAGAAAATGGAAGATTTAAACAAGAATATGTTGAAGGAGAAAAGAAAAATTTAAAACAAATTATTGAAGCAAAAATAGATAATAAAGCTAAATATGCTTATGATAGGTGTATAGAGGAAATGTTCAAAAATAAACCTTATGGTCTGTATAAGTACGGATATATAGAAGAATTAGAAAAAATTACACCTAAAGAACTATATGACTATTATAAAAAATTAATAAATAACTGTAAAATAGATATATTTTATTCTGGAACTATAAATAAAGAACAAGTAAAACAAATTGTGGAACAAAATGAAAATATAAAAAAACTAAATGATAGAAAACCAGAATATGTAATAAACAATGAAACAACAGAACAAATTGAGAATAAAGAACCAAATATAATAAACGAAAGTATGCAAATTACACAAGGAAAACTTGTAATGGGACTAAATATAAATGAAATAGCTGAAGATAGTAGATTTATTGCATCTGTATATAATGCAATACTTGGAGGGGGAGCTAATTCGAAATTATTCCAAAATGTACGTGAAAAAGCAAGTTTAGCATACACAGCAGGTTCAAACTATAATAGAACTAAAAATTGTATATTTATTCGAGCTGGAATTGAAATACAAAATTATCAAAGGGCATTAGATACAATTAAACAACAGTTAGAAGATATGAAAAATGGCAATTTTACTGACAAAGATATTAAAGATAGCAAAGAATTAATATTAGCATCTATAGAAGGAATATCAGAAGAACAAGATACAGAAATAACATACTATTATGGACAAGAATTAGCTAATAGATTCGTAGAATTAAAAGAATATATGGAAAAGATAAAAGCTGTAAATAAAGAGCAGATTATTCAATTAGCACAAAATGTAGTTATAAATACAATATATTTTTTAAAAGATTAGAAAGGAATAAAAAAATGAAAATTGTAGAAAGCTCAAAGATTAAAGAAAAAGCTTATATTGAAAAGCTTGAAAACGGTATGAAAGTAATTATAATACCAAAGCAACATACAAAAAAGAAATATATAATATGGGGCACACATTTTGGCTCAATAGACAATCATTTTATAATGCCACAAACAGGAGAAGAAGTGTATATACCAGATGGAGTAGCACATTTTCTTGAACATAAAATGTTTGAACAACCAGATGGAACAAATAGTTTAGATACATTAATGGCACTTGGACTTGATGCAAATGCATACACAACAAATGACCACACAGCATATTTATTTGAATGTACAGATCATTTTGAAGAAGGACTAAACGAGCTTATGGACTATGTACAACATCCATATTTTACAGATGAAAATGTAGAAAAAGAAAAAGGAATAATAGGACAAGAAATAAAAATGTATGATGATGATCCTGGATGGCAATTGTATATGAATACTTTAGATTGTATGTATAAAGAAAATCCAATAAAAATAGATATAGCTGGAACAGTAGAATCAATTAGCAAAATAAATCCAGATGTATTATATAAATGTTACAATACTTTTTATCATCCATCAAATATGACAATGGTAGTATGTGGAGATTTTGAACCAGAAAAACTATTAGAAGAAATAAAAAAGCGTTTATTACCAAAAACAAATCAATCAGATATAAAAAGAATATATACTGAAAAAGAAAATAAAATAAATATGCCAGAAAAAACATCACAAATGGAAGTAAGTACACCTATATTTATGATGGGATACAAAGATATAGAAAATAATGAAAAAGATGTTGTAAAGAAACATATAGCTATTGAAATATTATTAAATATTATAATTGGAAAAAGCTCTGAGCTATATAAAGAATTATATGAGAACGGCTTATTACTAGCGCAACCAGATTTTGATTATGAATTTAGTAGTCAATATGCACATGTCTTGATATCTGGTGTGTCAAAAGAACCAAAAAAGATAATTGAAAAAATAGTTGAAAAAGTGGAATTACTAAAGCAAAACGGATTAGAAGATGAAGAATTTGAAAGGGCAAGAAGAAAATTGTACGGCGAATATGTTATAGAATATAATAATGTTGCTAATATTGGAAGAATGTTTTTAGCAGATACGATGAAAGAAGTTCAAAGTTTTGATTATATTGAAGAATTTGAAACAGTTACAAAAGAATATGCTCAGGATATTTTAAGAAATATATTTAAAAATGAAAATAACGTTGTATCTATAATTGAACCAAATAAGTAGAAAAATCTCTCTATATATTAGAGAGATTTTTTATACAATAAGGTTATGTTTTTATTTGTAAAGCAAAATAAATCTGATTTTCTTGCAAATAAAAAAAGTGTATGGAATTGCGGAAAAAAAGAGTAATTTAACAGATTAGTAAAAATAATGTAGAATATTGTAAAATGATGTAGAAAAATGTTGAACGAAAATACGCCAAAGTACCGAAAATAAACAAAAACTAATTGACTATTATGTAAAAATATGGTATTTTAAATATATACAAAAGAAAAAATAAAAAAAGGAGAGTGATTTTTATGTTAAATGATGAAATTTGTAAATTAAGAGAGAGATTAAATGATAGTATTATTAATGATGAGGATTATAATATTACATATCAAATTAGCGTGGAATTAGATGAATTAATTGCTAAGTATTATAGCATTGAAATTAAATCGCCAAAAAGAAATGCAAGAATAATGAGCCTAGCAAAGGGATAAATATTACCTTTATAAGTATATATAATAATAAATACAAGGGGTACTCTGTAAAAGAGAATCCCTTGTATTTATTGAGAAAATATTACAAAAACATTACATTTATATTACATTTTTATTAAAATAAAGAAAAATATGAAAAGATATGCTATATTAATACTTGAAAAATTAATAAAAATCGTTTATAATATGTAAAATGAATAATTATAGGAGAAAATGATGAAAAATAGAAAAATATTAATATTTATAATAATGTTTTTGATTTTTACAATAAGTATTCCTACAATTGTATTGGCAAGTGGACCAATAGATAATCCGAACAGCTTTGATCCAAGGACAAATGGTATAACAAGTCCACAAGTTGTAAATAAAGCAAATAGTATAGTAGGAACAATAACAACAGTAGGAATTGTTATTTCAGTGATTGCACTAATTATTATAGGATTAAAATACATGATGGGAAGTGTAGAAGAAAAAGCAGAATACAAAAAAACTATAATACCATATATTATAGGAATTGCGTTATTACTTTCATCATCAACTATAGTTAAAATTATAGCTAAAATGACAGCAGAAACATTTTAAAATATAAAAAAGGAAATTGATATGGTTAAAAAAATATTTATAATTTTTATGATAATTGTAGCATGTACATGTTTAATAAGTATAAATCAAGTAAAAGCATGCGACAATATTGTGACAGAAGCAGATAATTTTTTAAATAAAGGAAAGGCAAATGCTGATAATGCTATTTCGACAGACAAACTAAAAGATGCATCAAGTTTATTATATAACACTTTATTAATAATTGGAGTTTGCGCAGCTGTTATTATGGGAGCTATACTTGGTATACAATTTATAACAGGAAGTGTAGAACAAAAGGCAAAAGTTAAAGATTCATTAATTCCATTTATTGTTGGATGTGTAGCGATATTTGGAGCTTTTGGAATTTGGAAATTAGTAATAACGCTATTAAAATAAAATGTGATTTTAAAATTGTTTCAGTTTATGAAACATTTATTATAAATATAAAATAAAGAGGAGGATAAACAATGAAAAAAACAGTTAAGTTAATAAGTATATTGTTATTTGTTGCTATGATTTCTATTTCATTAACAACTGTAGTTAGTGCTAGTGGTATCGATGCCGCTAATTTGGCTAATCAATTAAAGGGTAATACAAGTGCAGCACAAGGAGATGTAATGAATATAGGTAACCAAATAATTGGTATTATTACAACCGTTGGTGTTGTAGTTGCTGTTGTAATTCTATTAGTATTAGGTATTAAATACATGATGGGTAGTGCATCAGAAAAAGCAGAATACAAAAAAACAATGATTCCATACTTGGTTGGTGCTATACTAATTTTTGGTGCATCAGCAATTACAAAAGTAGTTGTTGGTTTAGCATCTGGAATTGATGGCTAATATTGCAAATATATTACAAATATATTACAGTTATATTAAAAGTGCATTTTATATGCACTTTTTTTTATTTTGTAGTTACATTTTTCGAGGCTTTTTGCTATAATATGAATTAAGTGAAAATATATACGTAAACGAAGGAGGAAACATAATGGGAACATATAATTTACCCAGAAATGTAAAAGGCGAAAATAGAATCTTATTTATATTTACGACTAAAAGCCTAATATATTCAGTTGTAGCAGCAGGAGTAGGATTACTTTTCTATTTTATACTAAAAATGTTTAACTTAACTATGGTTGGAATTATAATTGTAGCAGTATTTGCTTTAATCGGTTTTGGAGTAGGAACATTAAAAGTTCCAGAAATAGCAAAATTTGAATTCAGTAAAAAAACTGGTGGAGAAGCAGTAGATGATGTTATAAAAAGAGCAATACTTTTTAAAACAAAAGGCAAGAAGATATATGTATATAAGGAGGGCAAAAACGATGAATAGTATAAATATGATTACAATGATTTTGACTGTTATTTTAGGCATAATGGTAATGTTATTATTAGTCCTTGGAATTTTATATATAAAGTCAAAAGGAAAAAAGAAGGATGACAAAAATGATGAAATAATAGCTGGTACAGGGAATAAAAAAGGCAAAGGAACAAAATCATATAGTACTGAATCAGTATTTGATTTTATGGAATTCGATAAAATCGAAGACAATATGATAATAACTCAAAATGGAATTAAATATATAATGGTTGTAGAATGCCAAGGTGTGAATTATGACCTTATGTCAGAAGTTGAAAAAAATTCAGTTGAAGAAGGATTTATTCAATTTTTAAATACATTAAGACATCCAGTTCAAATATATACACAAACAAGAACAATTAATCTAGAAAATAGTATACAAACATATCGCGCGAAAGTACAAGAAATAGAAGCTGAGTTAGAAAAAGAAAAAAGAAAATATCAACAAATGGTAAATTCAGACAACTATTCAGAAGATGAATTAAAGGCAGCTTTTTTTGAATTAACTAAAACAACAAACTTATATGAATATGGAAAAGATATTATTTATACAACAGAAAAGATGAGCTTAAATAAAAATGTATTAAATCAAAAATACTATGTAGTTATTCCATATTATGCTGATGAACTAGGAGAAAACAACTTTGACAAAAAAGAAATTACAAGTTTAGCGTTTTCAGAATTATATACAAGAGCACAATCAATTGTTAGAACATTAGGAGTATGTGGAGTAAATGGTAAAATACTAGATTCAAATGCGTTAGCTGACTTATTATATGTAGCATATAACCGCGATGATGCTGAGGTTTACGGGGTAGATAAAGCAATTCAAGCAGGTTACGATGAATTATACTCAACAGCACCAGATGTACTTGACAAAAAGATGAAAGCATTAAATGAGCAAATTGAAAAAGAAGCTTTTGATAAAGCAAATCAAAAAGTTATGGAAGCAAAATCAGATAAACAAAAAGCTTTAGAGAAAAAACAAGACTCTATGGAAGATTTAATTGATCAAATGGCTAAAATGATTATTGAACAAAATAAAAATATTGTTGGAAAAGAAATTGCACAAAATGCAATAGAAAAAGTAAATCAAGATAAAGCAAAAAGAAAAGGAAGACCAAAGAAACAAGAAGTAGAAGAAGGAGGTACAAAAAGAGGATGAGTAAAAAGAACAAAAAACAAGACGAATTTATACAAAGACAACAAAGCGATTATACAAAACCAGAAGAATTCAAAATATTAAAGAAGAAAACTATAAAAGAATTAATAGCACCATCTGGAATAGATTCAAGCAATATAGATCATTTAGAAATAATATCTAATGTTACAAGATATGCGAGAAGCTTTTTTGTATCAAGCTTACCAAGAATGTGTACTTTCCCAGAACTATTTAGAGATATGTACTTGTTTGGAGATATAAATACATCAATATATATAAATCCAATTCAAGAATCAAGGTCACAAAACGAATTAAACAGAGTTATAAACGAACTAGAAACAGAAAGAATAGTAGCAGTAGATAGAGGTAATATTAACAGAGAAAGTACATTAGGACAAAAAAGATTTGAGGCTGAACAATTGAGAGATGAAATTGCAGCAGGATATAACAAACTTTATGAAGCTTCAATTGTAGCAACATTATTTGCATACAGTTTAGAAGATTTGGACAGATATACAAAATTGTTAGCAACAGAAATGTCGAAATCTCTGGTGAATATAAAAAGTGCATGGGCAATACAAGAAGATGCATTTAAATCAAATCTTCCATTAATGGACGACAAAATTAAAAAAGTTCACACATTTGACCGTAGATCAATGGGAACAGTATTCCCATTTACAACATCAGAAGTTGGACATCCTTCAGGAATTCCTTTAGGTGTTAATAAACAAACTGGAGTACCAATTTTATTTGATAATTTCCATAGCTCACTTACAAACTATAACATGGTTATATTTGCTAAGTCAGGTGCTGGTAAGTCTGTTACTATGAAAACTTTAATATCTCGTTCAGCAGTATTAATGGGAATTCAAAGTTTAGCGCTAGATGCTGAAGGCGAGTATAGTATAGTTGCGGAAAGTTTAGGAGGAATAAATGTTGTTCTTTCTCCAACATCTAAAACAATTATTAATATTTTTGATATTGAAACAGAGGTAATTAAAGACGAAATTACAGGTAGAGATAGATTAGTACTTAATGTTGAAAATAAAGTTGAAGACGTTACACAAGCTTTGCTTACAATGGCAAGAGGTAGTACAAGAAGTCAAGAAGTAAACGAGCTTACTAAACAAATTATTGCAGAGTCAGTAGCAGAAGAATATGCAGCACATGGAATCAATTCAGATCCGAACAGTTTATATGAAGCAGCAAATGGTGGATTAGGTGGCAATATGCTAGGAAAAGAAAGAAAGAAAATGCCAACAATTGGTTCATGGTATAGAAGAATACAAAACAAAGCGTCAGAGAACACAAATCAAGACTATAATTTCCATTATAGTTATTTACTAAAAGTTATGAAACAATACATAAGAGAATATGACGGACAAATGGCATACTTTGATGGACAATCTACATTTGATTTATTAGATGGTACATTATTTATCAACCTAGATATATCTCAATTGGAGGAAAGATTTGCAAGACCTTTGGCACAGCAAATTTTACTTGCTTGGATTTGGGAAAAATATGTTAAGAAAAACAGTGAAGATAGAAATAAAGCAGCAAAGAAAAGGGTTTTAGTTGATGAGGCTTGGATGCTTTTACCATACCCAGAGGCTGTTGATTTCTTAAATACAATGGCTAGACGTGCTAGAAAAAGAAACGTATCACTAGCAATTATTTCACAAAGATTCCAAGACTTTTATGAAAAACCAGAAGCACAAGCGGTATTAACATCATCAGATACAAAACTATTTTTAGCACAGGATAAATCAGAAATTCAATATTTAAAAGAAGTATTTAAATTAAGTGAAGGAGAATCCAACTTTTTAATTACATGTTTTAAAGGTGAAGGATTATTAAAAGTAGGTGCAGATAGTGCAATTATTCAAATACAACCTACAGCAAAAGAATTTGAATTTGTTGAAACAAACTTGAATAAATTAGCACAGATGAAAAGCAAAAAAAGAAGACAAGAAATATATTAAAGGGGAACTAATATGAAATTTTATACGGAGAAAACGATTACAAATAAGATAATCATTGCTTTGGTAATTGTAACATTGTTAAACTTTATATGTCCCAATATTTCATCTGCAAGTATAGGTGGTATACTATTTGAACCAATAAAAGATTTATTACTAGTAATAGCAGATGGAGTAATGTCAATTGTGTAGGCAATGATTTATGGAACAAACCTAAGTGTTTCATTTTTAACAATAAAGCATAAAGATGAATGGAAATCTACGGCAGCGGGAATTTTAGCAGGAATAGCAACTGCTGTGGCATTAGTTGCAGCAGTTGTGGCAGCGCCTTTTACAGGAGGACTTTCATTAGGAATAATAATTGGAATTGCTGCCACATCAGTAGGAGTTGGATATGTGGTAACTCAGGTTACTGCTGATGCAATACCGCCGACCTTTAAACTCCCAATATTTTTACTTACACCAGAAGCAATGTTTGCTAATGAAGTACCTTTATTAGATGTAAACTTTTTTAGCGAAACAAGAGATGGACTAATAACTGATGCAGATGGAAATAAATATATAGAAACAATTACACAAACCGGACAAAAAATAAAAATGAAATCTACAGCAATAGAATTAAGACCTGTAATATCTAAGTGGTATTTTGCTTTAAGAAATTTAGCTATAGTGGCTTTATTATCAATACTTGTTTACATTGGAATAAGAATTTTAATAAGTAGTTCTGCAGATGATAAAGCAAAATATAAACAAAGGATGATGGACTGGCTAGTTGCAATGTGCTTACTGTTCTTTATGCATTATATAATGGCATTTGCTGTTAAATTGACAGAAGAAATTACAAAAGCAGTAAATAGTATGAACGAACCATATTATATTACATTTGGTGATTCTGATAGTAAATTAAAGGATTATAAATATGAAGCAGGTTCAGGAGATAGTGAAGGAGAAAACATATTTAATGTAAGTGATGGATTAGGAAAAACTCTATATGACAATAATATAATTACAGACTACAATGGAAAGTATATATTTATGTGGCCTACAAATTTAACAGGAAAAGCAAGAATAGAATTACAATTAGAACCAACAGAAGATTTAACAGAAGATGACATAGAGATGAGGCAATTTGGATACACAGTAATTTATTTAGCTTTAGTTATGTATACAATTTTATTCTTATTTAGATATTTAAAAAGGGTAATGATGCTTGCATTCTTAACTATTATTGCACCTTTAATGGCAATGACGTATCCTTTAGACAAGTTACAAGATGGGAGTGCTCAAGGATTTAATACATGGCTTAAAGAATATATATTTAATTTACTAATACAACCAGTACATTTAATTTTATATACAGTTTTAATTGGAGCTTCAATGGACTTGGTAGCAGATAATATAGTATTTGCCTTAGTAGCATTAGGATTTATCTTACAAGCTGAAAAAATACTACGTAAATTCTTTGGATTTGAAAAAGCATCAACAGTTGCAGGAGGATCTGCACTTGGAGGAGCTTTGGCAATGCAAGGAATAAGCCAAATGAGTAAGTTAATTGCTAAAGGCGGAAAAGGTGGAAAATCTGGAGGCGGTGGCAACAATGGCGGAAGACCAGGAGACAATAGAAGAGTTAGAACTGCAGATAGTGGAAGAGATACAAATAGTTTAATAGATGAAACATACGGAAGTGGAAATGGACAAGATAATGCAAGACAAGTAACAAGCGGACAACCAGAAAACCAAACAGATAATGGAACAGAACAGCAAACAGCACAACAAGCTATGTTAGATGTATATGATGAAGGATTTGGTACTGATGAATGGGATCCACAAGAAAGAGATGCAATGGCAAGAGAAGCTTATGCAGATTCAAATGAAGGAATGAATTATTCAGCTGATGAATATGCACAAATCTTAAGAGATAGTGGATATAATGAAAGCGAAATAGCAGATATGGTTAGAGAAAGCTATGGAGATAATACAGGTTCTGAAGAGAGTAGTGGAGGTAGCAATGCTATAGGAGCAGCAAACCAAACAACACAATCTGAAGGTAGAGGAAAAAGATTACTAAAATCATTTGGAAGAGGTGCTGTAAGAGGCTTGAAAGGAACAGCATATATTGCTCCAAAGGCAGCAAGATTTTTGACTAAAACTGCTGTAAAAGGCACATTAATGGGAGCAGGAGCTATTGCAGGTGTGACAGCTGGATTGGTATCAGATGACTTTTCAAATGTAGTTAAATATGGTATGGCAGGAATAGGAGCAGGAGCTTTAGCAAGTTCAGGAGTTAACTCTATACCAGATGGAGTAGAATCAATAGCAGGCGATATTAGTAATGGATTAAATGGCATATATGAAGCTACTCATACTAAAGATGAGAATGAAGCTAGACAAAATAGAATACTAGACAAACAAGCTTTAAGGGATCCAGAGAGAGTAAGAAAATATCAAGAGGAACTTAAAGTTTCTAAAAAAGAGGCACACAGAATAATGAAAGAAGAGGCACAAAAATACAGAGAAGCAGGAGTTACAGACGATAAGCTAATCATCAAGGCGATGAAAGCTAGTAGAGATGATTTTGGAGCAGATAGAGCATCTAATCAAAGAATTTTATTAGCCCAAATGGCTGGAAAAGTTGGAGATGACCAGAAAAAATTAAAACAGATTAAAGAAGGATTAGTGGAAAGAGGAGTGCCAAAAGGAGACATAGATAATTATATTAAAACTATAAAGGACATTAATAAAATAATATAATATTATAAGGAGGCTATTATGCTTAATAATTTGTTTAGAAAATATAACCAGAATAAAAGGGGAGTATGGACAATTATTATAGTAATAGTCTTCTCTTATATTGTTTTACAAGCAATATATGGATTGCTTAGAAATAATAAAGAAAAGAGAAAAGAAGAATTAATAAATCAAATAAATGAAAATACACAAATTAGTAGTAATAATAATTTAGAAAATAATTCACAAAATATAAATTCAGAAATAACAACAGATACAACCAGGAAAAATTCAAAAGAATTAATAGAACAATTTGTAAAATATTGCAATAACAATCAAATAGAAGATGCTTATAGTATGATATCAAAAGATTGTAAATCTGTTTTATTTCCAAACATCAATACATTTAAAAATAATTACATAAAAAAAATATTTAATCAAAATAAAACAGCTAAAGTTGAAAAAGAAATATATGGAAATGGAATTTACAAAGTAACATATATGAACAATATATTACAATCTGGTGGAAAATCAGATAAACAGATAATAGATTATATCTATGTTACAGATGATGGTGAAAATAAAGTTTTAAGCTTAAATAAATTTCTTTATATAAAAGAGATAGGAATTTACGTACTTATAATAGATGAAAGCGAAATAAAACAAAATATTTATAATTTATTAAGCCAAAAATATATAGAAGAGAAAAGTATAACAATAGATAACTTATATGAAAATATAAAAACAATAAATAGTCCGGAATTATTTGTACCGTTGGAGATTTCACTAATACAAGATGAAAAAATAAAAAGTTTTGCAGTACATGGAATCACTGAAAAGCAAAATAATTTTCAAAAAATTGATGATGTATTTTTTATAGTAAATATAGATATGAGTACAAGTTTATTTTCAATAGAACCAATATATGAAAAATATAACAGTATTGAAGAGATAAAAATGAGAAATTTTGATACGAACATAAAAGAAAATAATGAAAATAAAATAATACAAACAGTTTCAAACTATGAAGAATCAGTTAAAGAATATATAGATTTATATAAACGTCTAGCACTTGGAGCACCGGAACAAATGTATAATCTTTTGGATGAAGAATATAGAAACACGAAATTTAGAAGTGTAGAAAATTTCAAAAATTATATAGCAAAAAACAAACAAAAAATCATAGGAATTAAAGCAGAAAAATATCAAGCTACAAAAAATGATGAATATACACAATTTGTATGTATAGATCAAAATGAAAATTATTACATATTTAGAGAATATGCAGTACTTAATTACAAAGTGATTTTAGACACATATACAATAGATTTACCAGAATTTACTGAAAAATATGCAAAAGCAACAAATGAGGAAAAAGTTTTATTAAACATCCAAAAATGTTTTGAGGCAATTAATAATAAGGATTATGAATATGTATATGGAAAATTAGATGAAACATTTAAAAAAAATAACTTTAAAAATGAATCAGGTTTTGAAAATTATATAAAAAATAACTTTTTTGAAAAAAATAAAATGCAACCAATAAAAGCAGAAAAACAAGGTGAATTCTACGTATATGATTTAAATATTAAAGATAATTCAAAAACAGATTCAAAATCATTTAATAAAAAATTTATAATGCAACTAAAAGATAACACAGATTTTGTAATGTCATTTAATATATAAAAAATGAAGAAGAAATTCTTCATTTTTTTTTATTAAATATATGATATTTCGACATTATATGATATAATAAAATAAAGTATATTACAATAAGGGGTATAAAATGAAAAAAGTTGTTAATAAAGGAGCAATAAAAAAAGTTATATTAGCATTAGTAATTGCTATAACCATGAATTTTGCGTGTCCAATATATTCACAAGCTGATATAGGTGGTATTTTGTTTGATCCGATATCAAGCTTAGTTACAAGCATTGGAGATGTAATATTATCTGCATTACAATATCTTTTGTATGATGGTAAATTTGATGTGACAGGTGCTTCATCAAATATATTTGGCGGTGCGGGTGATTTAGCAAATGTAATAGCTAAGTATCCGGATATGAAATTTGATACTAGCAAAACACAACCAATTGTTATTGATAAAGAAAAATTTAAAGGAAATTTAGTAGATCTTATAGTTAGTGCTTTTGGAGGAGATACTTATGTAATTCCAACAATTCAATATTCAATAGATAATATATTTGCTGGAAAAATACCTGCATTTGATATAAATTTTATAAGTCCAAAGGACTATGGAAGTGCAGATATGAATGAAAAATCAGTATCATATCAAACAAGTAATACAGTAGCAAAATGGTATAATGCTATAAGAAATTTATCTGTTATAGGATTATTATCTGTTTTAGTATATTCTGGAATTAGAATACTTATCAGCAGTTCGGTAGATGATAGGGCAAAATATAAACAAAGAATATTTGACTGGCTTGTGGCAATGTGTTTAATATTTTTTATACATTATATTATGCTATTTACTATAACAATGGTTGATGTATTAAATGGAGCTATAGGAGGTGCAACGAGTTCAATACCAGTACGTATAGTAGATGGAAGTAGCACAGAAGCGGAATTCAATACAAACTTGATGGGACTTGTAAGAATACAAGTACAGTATAATGATTTTACATCACAAGTAACATTTTTGATTTTTTACATAGGATTATTGGTATATACCGTAAAGTTTACATGGGTATATATGAAAAGGTTAATAACATTAATGTTTTTAACAATTATTGCACCATTAGTTGCTATGACATATCCAATAGATAAAATGAATGATGGAAAGGCTCAAGCTTTTAATGCTTGGCTAAAAGAATATATATTTACAGCTTTGATACAACCATTTCACCTAATTATATATTCAGTATTAGTTGGATCAGCGATAGAAATTGTAAAGGTTAACCCTATATATGCAATTATGGTTGTTGCTTTTATGGGACCTGCTGAAAAGCTATTAAGAAAATTCTTCGGATTTGACAAAGCATCTACACCGGGAGCATTGAGTCAAGCAGGAAATATGCTTGGAGGTGCAGCTGCATGGAATATGATTAAAAAAGGTGCCGGAATGATTGCTGGTAAAAAAGCTCCAGGAGGCGGAGGCAATGGAGGAAGCAGAAATGTTAGAACAAGAGGTGATAGTCCAGTAGAAAATGCAGATGCCCCTAGTGGATATGATGCATTTGCAGAAAGTGGAAATAATCAAATTCCAGCCATGGCAAATAGCGTAAACAATAACGAACAAGAAGCTCCTCAAACAACAGCACAGGCAATGGCCGATGTATATGATGAGGGATTTGGAACTTCTGACTGGGATCCACAAGTAAGTGATGCAATGAATAGAGAAGCTTATGCAGACTCAAATGAAGGAATGAGGTATTCAGCAGATGAATATGCGCAAATATTAAGAGATAGTGGATATGAAGAAGATGAAATTAAACAAATGGTAAGTGATGCCTATGGAAGTCAAGATGAGGAAGAAGACACTAACGAACGAAATAGAAGAAGAAGCTTCTTACGAACAGCGGGTGCAATTGCTTTAGCTCCTGCAAGAGGAGTAGGCAGAAGTATTAAAAATAGCTTTAATAGAAACTTTGCACATGGAAGATGGAAGAGAACTCTTGGAAGAGGAGCAGTTAGAGTGGCAAGGTTTGCTGGAAGAGTTGCCGTCGCAGGAACAGCTGGAGTAATAGGAGCTGGACTTGGAGTAGCAGGAGATGATTTAGAAGATGTACTTAAACTTGGAGGAACGGCTACAGCTTTAGGATATTCAATGGCACCAAGCTTAGGTAGAAGGATAGCTAACACAGATGTTGCACAATCAATAAGCTTAGAAACTCAAAGAGCTATTTATGGTAGTGATAATGCAGCAGCAATGGCAAGACAAGAAAGAGAATTACGTGATTCTGGAGAACTTAGAGATTTTGCACAAGAAACATTTATTGGAAAAGATGGAAACCAACCTACAGGTTCAGAATTAAATGAACTAGAAGATAGAGCAATTGGTCATTATAATAATGGATTTACAGATACAGGTGACATTAAGAAAGTAATGAAATTAGAAGATAAAATGATAAAAGAAATGCAATCTAATTTACCTGAACAAGATAGAAATGATGAAAAACAACAACAAAAAATGAAAGAAAGGGCAAAAGAAATGTCTGAAACAATTGGAAAAATTGCAAAAGATATTACACCAGGAAAATTGTCTGATCAAAAATATGTTGATGGAAAATTAAAGGAATTTGAAAGAGGAATTAAAAAATCAAATCCAAACTTAAGTGATGCAGAAGTAAAAGGTAATGCAAGCCAAATGATGAATTATGTAATGCAATATTATAAAAAACCATAAGAATGGAGGGCATAATTGTAATGAATAAAATTATTAGATATTGGAACCAGAATAGGGAAAAAATAATAATAGTAATTGCAATTATAGCCTTCTTTATTATTGTTATACAAGTAATAAATGGACTATTAAAAAATAAAAGTTATTCTAACGAAAATATAAATACAAATAAAACGGTAGATGTGACTAAACCAAGTAGGTCTGAAATAACAGGTCAAGAATTAACAGAAAAAATAACTGAAACAAATACTGATTTAATAAAAAACTTCGTAACTTACTGCAATAGTCAAGAAGTTCAAAAAGCTTATGATATATTATCAAATGATTGTAAGTCAGAATATGAAAATGATATTAATGCATTTAAAAATAATTATATAAATAAGATTTTTGACAAAGCTAAAACATACAAGCTAGACTTAATGGGAAGTATTTCAGGGGCTCATACATATAAAATTACTTATTATAAAGAAGACTTATTAGCCACTGGAGGTATTAGTAACAATAATATTGAAGACTATATTACAATTATAAAAGAGAACAATGAAAACAAAATTAATATAAGTAGTTTTATAAGAAAAGAAAACATTAATAAATCACAATCTAGTAATGGTATAGAAATAGTTGTTAATAATAAAAAGGTATACAGAAGCTATGAAATTTATAATTTGACAATAAAAAATAATACTAAAAATAATATATCAATTAGTGATGGAATAAATAATTCGGATATATATTTAATGGATAAAAACAATACGAAATATACCGCATTTGTAAATGAAATTCTTATGTATAATTTATCTTTAAGAAATGGACAACAAGCAAACGTGGAAGTGAAATTTAATAAAATATATGATATTTATAGAAATATTGAAAAAATGTGTTTTGACAATATAAAAATAAATAATGAAAATAATCAGGTGATAAAAATAATAGTTAAATTATAAGGGGGGAAAAAGATGGAAGAAGAACCAAATGATGGTGGACAAACAAATCCACAGCAAGATATGAAAGATACAAAAGATGCTGTGAAAGATGGAGCTAACTTAGCAAAAAATGCGGCATCAGGTAACTATCTTGGAGCAATAAAAGATGGAATAAAACTTTTGGGAAACAAAAAAGCAAGAAAAATCATATTAATATCTTTGCTATTACCAATAATTGTTATAGTTGCAATTGCAGGATCGCTTTTTTCTGTTTTTGATAAAGTTGGAGATGTAATACAATCAATAGTAGATGGAATTATTAGCTTTTTTACAATTAATAATAAGGATTGGGACGGTAGTATTACAATAGATGATGAACAAGTTGATAAGATCATTGAGGGAATAGAGGCCCTGGGATTTGATATGGAAGATCTGTACTTAATGGGAGATATTGATTATTCAACAATCGATAAAGAGAGCGAAGAATATAAAGAAACAATGAGAAAATACATAAGAAAATTCTATGAAGCTCAAGCTACAACAGAGACACCATTTGCAAATTTGGGAACAAGTTCAAATAAAACTTATGGTGCGGTGTACATATATAGAAAAGATGAGAACGATAAAACAGAATTACTAAAATATACGAATTATAGTAATGAAGATGGAACCAGCGGATTGATTACCTGTGATGGAAAAACGGTAAGCTCAAGAGAATTAAAAGACCTTCGAAAGAAATTTTCATTAGATGATGATGGAAAATTAGTTGTACCAGTATGGACAGAATCGGGAGATACAATTACTGTTAGACTAAAGCATATAGATTACAAAAATGCAATATCACAATACACAACACCGATGAACTTTTTTGTATATCTTGCAATGACAGTACAAAATCCTGAATTTGTTACAGCAGTCACAGAACTTGTAAAAGATAGTAAAATAGAAATTACATTATTTGATTGTGTTAATGAAATGCAACAAACAGAAACATATACTTATACAGAACATGCAAAAGGAACAAGTGTTATTGGAGCAGGACAAAACAAGCAAGTTTACGAAGTAGATGGAACCATACCAAAAAGCGAAGTTAAAAAGAGCAATTCAATTTCAACTAATCCTATACCACACATAACATACGTAAAAACATGGTTCTGCGAACAGACAGTTGAGTATGAAAAAAATGATACAGGACTTGTTGCTCAGGAACCAACAATTCTAAATAAAGATAATGATGAAACTTTAGCAGATGAACAAGGTCCAGGAGAAAATGAAGAAATTCCAGAAGGTGAAGTTAGAAGATGGAAAACAGATCAACAAATACTTATAGAGACATTAACAAGAAGTGTAACCTATAAAGAAACAACTAGATCAGAAGTTATAGATAGAACTGGTAATAAAGGTGATCAAGGAGTTAAAAATGTTGACAGTAAAAGACAAGTACCTAAGAATTATAAGTTGGATGAAAATACAACATTTTTAGGACTTATGGATGACTACTTCAAAATACCAAATACTAAACATTATGAAGCAGTAGCTAAAACAAATTTAGTAACTGGAGCTAAATGGCTATTTGGACTATTGCAAAAAGATGCGAGATTACAAACATTAGAACAAATAATGAGATATATAATGTATAAATATACAGATATTGATTATGGTGTAACTTCATTGGATATGAGTATATTCAATATTAGAGATTTTACAAGTATGAGTGGAATAGGATCTGTTAGTGCTTTTGGAACAAATTTATCAAGAGAAGAATTTATAGCAGCTGTTCAAGCATACAATGGAGGAGAAGCATATAGCAAACTATCTAATGCAGCTGGTGACTTTTATGATATATGTACTTCAGCAGAATATAATGTTAATCCGTGTTTAGCATTTGCATGGGCTTGTATAGAAACAGGGTATGGAAAAAGCACACCAGGAAATAACCTTTTTGGCTTTGCAATATATAATGGGCAAAGTTCAGGAGCTACATATAGCTCTTATGGTGATTCTATTAGAGATTTTTGTGGATGGGTAGTTAATGCTTCAACAGAAGGAACAGATAAATATAATTATGCATATTCAACAGCTCAAAAATATGCAACTGTAAATTCTATGTTTGCTGGTAAACCTGAAAATAATGCATATGCAATGTTTTGTATATATATGTATTTAGGAGACACTCATTTATGCAATGAACCTGATTTTGATAATCCAGCAGGAATTGATTATTACCAAAGCCATGGAAGTACTTGGGGATCAGGAGGACGTATACAAATTTACTCTATGTATGAATTAGGTGGAATATCAACAGGAGAGTATAAAATAAGGTGTGGACACTCAGGAGCAACAGATTTAACATCCTTACAAGAAAAAGCAGATTATGCCCAATATTGTTTTGAATCTAGACTTAGAGTGGCAAAAACTATATTTGGAAACAATTGCTTTTTAGGAGAAGTCGGATCAATTGTAGAAGCTGCGTACATGGTTGCAGATCATTTTTTAAACTCTGGAGTTGAGGTGCATTACGCAGGAAATGGAGTTGAAGGGGCAACTAATAATGGTAGAACTGGTGTAGGTTATAATATACAGGCATCATGGGATTACCCTATAGAAAACCCAAGCAAATATGGAATAGTATGTGCAACATTCGTAAGTTTATCTCTTTGGAAGGCTGGGTTAATAGATGAAGCTACAATTAATCAATATCCATATAATGGATGCTGGGGAGTAGAAAATATGCTAACACAATCTTCATATGCAAATCAGTGGCAAAAAATAACTAGTTTTGCAGAATTACAAGAAGGAGATATTGTGTTTTACCCAAATCGTAATCATGTGTATATATATATAGATGGAGGAAAGCGTTTAGACCAAAATTATTGTGTAGTATCTAGCAGTGGAGATAGAAGCTCAATGGGTAAACTGCTTAGTGCTGATCCAAATAAATTTGCCGTAGCATATAGATATATTGGAAAATAAAATTAAAAATAAGGAATGTTAATTTATGAATAAAAACCTTAAAAAAATTATAATATTATTAATAATTTTTATAACAATAACAACAATAATGATATGTGTGTTGTTATTAAAGAAAAATGAAGAACGGAATAAACGAAATAGAAGATGGTAAAGAGACATATAACTTTGAACTTAATAAATTAGAAAAAGTGCAATCAAAAAATGAATATTATAATGCAAAAAAGTGTGTAGAATTATTTTATGATTATGTCTCAGATGGAAACAGAGAAAAAATATATGGTTTATTAGATGACGAATATGTACAAATGGCTAATATAACGAAAGAACAGTTAAAAATAAACAATATATCTAAAGTAAAAATTGACATAAACAAAATGTATACAATAAAAATAAGCAATGACGTAGATGTATATTTAATATATGGAAAATTAATTGACACAAATTCAAATAAGATGTTTAATTTAGCTGTTGGGGTTAAAATGAACCCTGCTAATAGTACATTTTCAATATTACCTTATGAATATATGACAGAAAAAAACATGCTAAAAATTGACGAAAATTCAGAAATAAATTTTAATAGAACAGAGAAAATAGAAAATAAAACTTATAATGTTTTTAAATCAATATATTTAAATGATGAAGAATATGTTAAGTATATATTTGAAACATTTACAGAAAGAATGTCATTTAATATTGAACAAGCATATCAGGACTTAGATCAAAATTATAAAGAAAAGCGTTTTGGAAGCTTACAAAATTTTACACAATATGTAAGCAAAAATAAAGAATTATATTTATCATATAATAATAAAAATGCAAAACAATATGGTGATTTTGATAGCATGGAAGAATATATGATATACATAGCAAAATATAAACCACTTGAGTTAAAATCATATAAAATTGATAAGAATAATGATTATACTCAATATGTTCTTATTGATAACTTAGAAAATTATTATATATTTAGAGAAACATCAGTTATGGACTATACTGTTATACTAGACACATATACAATAGATTTACCAGAGTTTCTTGAAAAATATGAAAATGCAAAAGAAGAGGATAAGGTAATATTAAACCTTCAAAAATGTTTTGAAGCATTAAATAATAATGACTACAAATATGTATACAATAAGCTAGATGCAACATTTAAATCAAATAACTTTAAAACAGAAGCTGACTTTGAAAAGTATGTGAAAACAAACTTCTTTGAATCTAATAATGCAAAATCAAGCAATGGTAAAAAACAAGGAGATTTGTATACTTATGAAGTTACTATAACTGATAAAACAGAAAAAAATACTAAAACAGTAAAAAAGACATTTGTAATGAGATTAAATGAAGGAACAGATTTTGTAATGTCATTCAGTATTTAAAAAATGAGGAGATTATTCTCCTCATTTTTTGCTTTTATATAGTTTATTTTTATAATATATGATATAATAAAACAAAAAAGGAGTAATATATAAATGGAAATAGATAAGTCAAATGAAATAAAAGAAGCAATGGCAAATATTTATACACAAATAGCTGAAAGGGAAGACAAGAGTACTCAAATATCAAATATAACTTATTACAAAGAACTTGCTTTTGATTCAGCGAGATTTATAGAAAATGATGTTTTTGTTACGAAGCTTAATAGAGAAAATGGTAAAAAGGGAGTAGAAGAGGTATATGAAATATATAACAAAGATGGGGATTTAGTTGCAACAGTTGATAAAGCTGGAAAAATTCATTTTTCACCAGAATATATAGAAAAGTTAAGACAAGAATATCAAGAATATTTTGAAATGCTAAATTTAGATAATGCAGTACTTGAGTTGCCAGAAGAAATAAAAGAAAGAAATATTACTTTACAACCAGAAGAATTAGAAAAAGAAAAGAAGAAAGAAAAACAAGACGAAAAAGGCAAAGAAGATGAAGAGAAAACTGAAGAAGAGGAAGAAGAACAAGAACAAGAGAAATTAGATCCACAAGAAGAAAATCAAGAACAAAAAGCAATTGCAAAAAAGAAGGGAATTCCTGAAAATAATGTTTTAATAGTTAGGGATAATAGTAATTTTTATAAAGATCATCCAGAAGTAGAAAGAGATTTAATATTTAGTCGTGATAAAGATGGACTTGTAAAAGCAGAATATATTGATGAAAATGGAGAATTGCAACCATCAAAGTATATTATGCCATCAACAACAGGTATTAGACAAGAAACAGTATCAATTGGAAGTGATGGTAATCCAGTAACTAAAGAGTCACCACAACAAGTAATGCAAACAAGAAACTTAACAGGAAGAGATCAAGATATAAGAGATGTAAGAATAAACATCAAGTTTGATACTTATGGATATCCATATGCAGAAGAAGCAAGACAAGGAAAAAATGGAAAATGGGTAGCACTTGCCATTGAAGTAAAAGGAAGACCTACTAATAGCTCACAAGTAAATGAAATAACTTCAATTAGAACTGGTGTTGCAGACCCAGATAGAGAAACTGGAATGTACAGTTCCGTAGAGAAAACAGGCTTGATACAAGACGGAGTACAATATGATGAAATGCATTTTATGCAACATTCTGAAGAAATTATTGAGAAATTTATAAAAGATGGATATCAAAGAAAAGAAGCTGTTGAAATCTTTAATTATATGATAGGAGAAGAAGTTCTTACTGAAAATGAAGCAAAAGCGAGGGTAAATGAAAACATAAAAGAAAGAGAAAAAGAGCAAGAAAGAGAAAAAGAGCAAGAAAGAGATGATGATGACGAAGGAAGAACTCCATGGGGAGATGCTGAAGCAAGAGATTCAAGAAGATAATTAAATTATTCATAAAAATCACCTTTACAAATATAATGTAAAAGGTGATTTTTGTATATGAAGTTTAAAAATAAAAAAGTAATAAGTGCAATGATTTGTTTATTTGTAACACTTATTTTATCTATAAATAATATGTGTTATGCTAATATAAATGATAATGAAATTATTGATATTAACGAAACAAAGAAGCAAGCAATTGAAACCGTATCTAAAAATATAGAAAACTTAAAGTTGAATTCTAGAATTGGACTAATATTTGATAGAAAATCTAAAAGAATTCTGTATGAAAAAAATGGCTTAAAACAAGTTCCGATGGCAAGTACAACGAAAATAATGACAGCAATAGTTGTTTTGGAAAATTCAGAGTTAAATGATGTAGTTACAATAAGCAAAAAAGCTGCAGGAACAGGAGGGTCACGATTAGGATTAAGAACAAATGACAAAATTACGGTACATGACCTGCTTTATGGATTAATGCTTAAATCTGGAAATGATGCTGCAGTTGCTTTGGCAGAACATGTTGGAGGAGGAATAGAAGAATTTGCAGACATGATGAATAAAAAGGCAAAAGAACTTGGACTTATAAATAGTCATTTTATAACACCACATGGATTAGACAAAGAGAAACACTATACAACTGCGTATGAATTAGCTTGTATGGCTGATTATGCATTGAAAATTCCAAAGTTTAAAGAGATTGTGAGTTCTAAAAATTACAATATAACAATAAATGCAAGAAGTAATTTAATAGGAAATACTAATGAATTACTTGGAAATTTGAATGGCGTTTATGGAGTAAAAACCGGTTTTACAAATGAAGCTGGGAGATGTTTAGTTACAGCTTGTAAACGCGAAGATTTAGATATTATTACAGTAGTACTAGGAGCAGATACCAAAAAGTATAGAACATCAGATAGCATAAAATTAATTGAATATGCATATAAAAATTATGAAGTAATAGATATTGAAAAAAAAATAAAAGAACAATTTGAAAATTGGAAACAATTAAACTGTAATCGCATATATATAAATAAGGCAAAACAAGAGAAGATAGATTTAGATATTGAAAGTTTAGGCTATTCTAAAATTGCAATAAAAAAAACAGATATTGATAACATAAAAATGGAAATAAATTCATTATATTACTTAGAAGCACCTGTTGAAAAGGGAAAAATTATAGGAAATGCAAAGATTCAAATAAATGGAGAAACAATAGCAAATTTAAATATAAAAAATAAGCAAGTGATAGAAAAAAAGAATATATTTGATTATTTTATAGATTTTTTATCATTAGTACCTTGACTTTTATATAAAAATTTGTTATTATAAATATGCTTTGAAAAAAGCTTATGCGGGAATAGCTCAGTTGATAGAGCGCTGCCTTGCCAAGGCAGAGGTCGCGGGTTTGAGCCCCGTTTCCCGCTCCATTTTTTTTATTAAGCTTAATATTTATGGCGCCTTAGCCAAGCTGCTGAGGTCGTTCGAGCTATAGCGAGTTACAACCTCAGTATGCAGGGAGCAATAGCGAGTCGCTGGTAAGTAAAGTAATTCGTGACTATAATTTAATATTTATGGCGCCTTAGCCAAGCGGTAAGGCACGAGTCTGCAAAACTCTGATCATCGGTTCGATTCCGATAGGCGCCTCCAGCGAACCAAAAGATAAGAATTATAATTCTTATCTTTTTTAAAATTCTATTAAGCGAGACGTAAAAAAACTAGGGAAATAAGAAAAAGAGGCAATATTAGCACCAAAAATATTGAAAATATTACAAAAATGTAATATAATTGTAATATAAGGGCAAAAAAATAGAAGTTAAATCCAAGAACCTATATCCGTAAGGGGAAAAAATGCAATAAAAAAAGGCATGAAATTATAGGAAAATACTGCTATTGACATGTTCTTAATAGACTATTAAAATAATATTAATATAATAAAAAAGGAAGGTAAAGATAATGAAATTTAAAAAAGGAATAATGTTTATAATACTTTTACTTCTATCAATGTGTTGCTTAAGTGTATTTACACAAGTAAATGCAGCTTCTGGAACTGGAAGTCTATATCTTAACTTAACAATGGTTGGAAGAAGATCAGGATATGGATACCAAATAGCAAGTGGTAGTAAAAACGTATGGAAAATCTATGAAACAGGAAAAAATACTGATGATACTATTTATTGCTTAAGAGGTGGTCCTGGTTTTGGATCAGCAGATTATTCAGCAATTAGAGCACCTGTTGAAACTCATTATACAAAATATTTTGATTTAAAGGATCCAGATGATATTCCTGCAGTATACCAAGCACCATTACCAGATGTTAATGGTACAGAATATCAAGCATTATTATGGATTTTAGATAATTGTTATGTTGCACCTAAAATTGATGCATCCTCAACAGCAAAAGCTGAAGCTAAAATTAATAGAGATACTTTATTAACTGCAGCAACTAATTATGCGGTAGAACAAGGAAATCCAGAAATAACTGAATTTGCAGATATGGACTTATTAACAGATGATGATATAGATGCAGTACAACAATTGGCAGTATGGTATTATACAAACCCTACAGGTGATTATCATGTAGAAAACGTAGAATTCTATGTTAATATAGTACAAGGTGTAGATGCAAACTATAAAGCATTAAGTGAAGATATACTAGAAAATGGATGGGAAAGAGCACTTGCATGTCAAGCATTATTTGATTACTTAGTAAAAACACCTCAAAAAGAAGGTTTTAGCTATAGTCCAAGTGATAGCAGTGTAAACACTGTACCAGTTAAACTTTCTGATACAAGTAATATAACAGTTCAAAAAGTAAATAACAGATATATAGTTGGACCATATAAACTAGAACAAGTAAGAGATACACAATATAGTTTAGATGTTTTCGTTAATGATGAAAATGACAATGAAGTAACAGATGTAATATATTTAGATAAAAATAAGAACGAAATTATAAATATGACTGATGACAAACAATTAGTAGGAGAAGAATTTTATATTTCTGTACCATCTACTAATAATATTAAAAGTGTAAAATTTAATATTTCAGGTTCTTATACAGAAACTAAACTTACATATTGGTCAGTAATTGATAAAGGAAATAACAACTTAGAGTTAGAACAACCTGTTGTTAAAGTTGAAAAAATAACAAGAAACTTTTCAGAAGAAGTTGTTACTGATATACCAGAAGAACCAACAGTAGAAGAATTCGACTTAGCTTTAAGAAAATTCATTATCTCAATAAATGGAGTAGCACCAGCAGTGGATAGAACTCCAGTAATAGATGCACAAGAATTAGAAAAACTTAAAAATGGAACTACAACAACAGCAAGAAAAGTACATCCTAAAGATGCACTTGCAGTAAAAAAAGGGGATAAAGTAGTATATAAGATAAGAATATATAATGAAGGTAATGTAAATGGATATGCATCAACAGTTATAGACTACTTGCCTACAGGACTAAAATTAGCAGACAATAGTACAATAAATACACAATATGGATGGAAAACAACAAAAGATGTTGGAACAGCTAAAACAACATATTTAGCAGATAAAATGATCAATAAATTTGATGGAACAACATTAGACTTTGTTGATTTAGAAATAGAATGTGAAGTAACAGCAGTAGTTGAAAGCAAAAATCAAAACTTAAAAAATATAGCAGAAATAACAATGCATAAAGATGAAGATGGAAATACAACAGTGACAGACCGTGACTCACAACCAAACAATGTTGATAAAAATAATTATGGAACAACAAGCCAAGAAGATGATGATGATTTTGAAGATTTAATAATGCTAGGTGAAGCAATGGACTTAGCTTTAAGAAAATTCATTACATCAATAAATGGAGTTGCACCAACAGTGGATAGAACTCCAGCAATAGATGCACAAGAATTAGAAAAATTAAAAAATGGAGCAATTACAACAACAAATAAAGTACATCCTAAAGATGCACTTGCAGTAAAACCAGGAGACAAGGTTATATACAAAATAAGAGTATATAATGAAGGCAACATTGATGGATATGCAGCAGTTGTTAGAGATTATTTACCAGAAGGATTAAAACTGGCAGACAATAGTGCAATAAATAAACAATATGGATGGGAAACAACAAAAGATGGTAAAACTGTAAAGACAACATATTTAGCAGACAAAATGATTAATAAATTTGATGGAACAACATTAGATTATAAAGATTTGGAAATAGAATGTGAAGTAATTGCAACAATAGGAACTGAAAACAAAACTTTAAAAAATATAGCAGAAATAACAATGCATAAAGATAAAGACGGAAACACTGAAGCAGAAGATCGTGACTCTAAACCAAATAACGTTGATAAAAATAATTATGGAACAACAAGCCAAGAAGACGATGATGATTTTGAAGATTTAGTTGTATTAGGACAATACTTTGATTTATCTTTAAGAAAATTCATTACAGAAGTTACAACAGGAACAAAAACAAAAAATTATAATAGAGCACCACAAGTTGATGTAACAGACTTAAAAAACGAAACAGCAACAACAGCAACATATAATCATGACAAAACACCAGTAAGTGCTTCTAATGGAGACATAGTAACATATACAATTCGTATATACAATGAAGGACAATTAGATGGATATGTAACTGAAATAACAGACCATTTACCAGAGCAACTAGAATTTATAGTAAATGATGAACTAAATGCAAAATATGGATGGACAGTATCACAAGATGGAAGAACAGTAAAAACAGATATAACATCTTTAACAACAACAAGTTCAGCTAACAGAGACAATATATATGCAGGAAGAACAAATGTGGATGATAAAGTTTTATTAAAAGCATTTGATGGAACAACTCTTGATTATATTGATGTACAAATTAGATGTAAAGTTAAAGAAAATATTGACTTATATGAAAAAATTACAAATATAGCAGAAATAACAGGATTTGCTGATCAAAACGGTGATAAAATTATTGATAGAGATTCTCAAAAAGATAATGTTGTATTACCAACAGATGATACATTACCAAATTATAAAGATGCTGAAATTGATCGTGGAGATACATATATTCCTGGACAACAAGATGATGATGACTTTGAAAAATTAGTAATAAAAAGATTTGACTTAGCTTTAAGAAAATTTATAACAGGAGTTAATGATAAAGAAATAACTAGTAGAGCTCCAGTATTTACAATAACAGAGAATAATGAATACAAATATGTACATTCAAAAGAACCAGTAGAAGTTGCTAATGGAAATACTGTTGTATATACATTAAGAGTATTTAATGAAGGTAATATGGCAGGATATGCAGAAGAAGTAAAAGATGATTTACCAGAAGGACTAGAATATTTACCAACTAATGCAATAAATACAGCTTTTAGATGGAAAATGTATAAACAAGATGGAACAGAAACAACTGAAGTTAAAGAAGCAAGTTATATAAAAACTGATTACTTAGCAAAAATAAATGATATTGACAATAAAAACTTACTAAAAGCCTTTGATCCAGAAACAATGACAATGCCAGACTATAGAGATCTAAAAATTGCATTTAAAGTAACAGAACCAAATACATCTGATAGAGTAATAATAAACACAGCAGAAATTACAGAAGATGCAGATGAAGATGGTAAAGAAGTTGAAGACGTTGACTCAACTCCAGACAACAATAATCCAGACGAAGATGATCAAGACATAGAGAAAATTAAAGTTAAATACTTTGACTTAGCACTTAAAAAATGGGTTACTGAATCAATAGTTACATACAATGGAAAAACAACAATTACAAAAACAGGACATACAGGAGATGAAAATCCTGAACCACCTGCAAAAGTTGAAATTCGTTCAGACAGAATAAACCAAACAACTGTAAAATTTAAATTTAGCATAAAAGTAACAAACGAGGGAGAGATAGAAGGATATGCTAAAGAAATTATAGATTATATCCCACAAGGTTTAAAATTTGTTCAGGAAGATAATCCAAAGTGGAGATTAACAGATGACGGAAAAGTTTTAACAAATCAATTAAAAGACGTGTTAATAAAACCAGGAGAAAGTCAAACAGTAGAAATAATACTAACATGGATAAATGGAAAAAATAACATGGGATTAAAAACAAACTGGGCAGAAATTTATGAAGATGATAATGATTATGATTCACCAGATATTGACTCAACACCAGGTAATGACAAAAAAGGTGAAGATGATGAAGATGATGCACCAGTTATAATCACAACAGCAACAGGTAGTGCACAAACATATATTACATTAGCTCTTGTGTCAGTTAGTATAATTGCAGGAGGAGTAATATTAATCAAAAAATTTGTAATTGAATAAAATAAAAAATAATGCTAAAACTTATTTTAGCATTATTTTTTATTTCTACATTTACATTAAAAAATGCTTATGATATAATAATGATGGTAGATTGTAGCAAAGGAGACTCGAAGTACATGAATCAAATTCTTGCTGTTGGAAACGATAGAAATGAAAATGAAAAAAATAATAACATACAAACAGAGCAGATAAAAAGAGAACCAATAAAACAAAACATAAAAACATCTGCTTCTAATATTAAAACAAAAATAAAAAGAACAAGGTCTGGAAGACCTATTGAAATAGAAGGAATAATAAAATTCTTCTCTGTTGTACTTATAGCTTTTGGAGTTATCTTTGTAGGAGAAGGAGCTTATGCTATGTACAAAGATGCAGATGATAGAAAACCTGCAAATATACCATCTGTTATTATAGGAAGAAAGAATGACAAAGCAGTAGTCCATGTTGAACACAATGTAGAAATATCTAAAATTGAATATTCATGGGATAATGGAGAAAGAAGTACTACTCCAATAGGAAGTACAACTGCAGATGAAGAAATTGTACTTTTAGGATATGATAGTACTTTAAATTTAGTTATAGAAGATGTAAATGGAAAAAGAATAAAATATCAAAAACCATATAAATTAACAGGAGTTGATATTACAAAACCTTCTATTGAAGTAGAAACTGAAGACGGAAATAATAATATGACAATAATTGCAAAAGATGAAACAGCTATATCATATATATCATATCAATGGGAAGGCGAGGAACCTATAGTAATTCAAGCAAATCAACAAGGACAAAAAGAAATTAGAAAAGATGTAGCTTTGACAGTGGGAACTAGAAAAGTTAAAATAATTGCTGAAGATATGAATGGAAATGTTGAGAGTTTTGAAAAAGAAGTAGTAACTTCAACTTCAAAACCTAAAATGGTAGTTAAACGTAATAATCAAGACATAACAATAGAAGTAGAAGACAAAGATGGAATAAAAGACATAATAGTTAACTTAAACGGAAAAGTATATGCTGCAAGAGATTTAAATAGAAAGAAAGTTACAGTAGGACCTGTAAAATTGAGGGAAGGAAACAATACTATTTCTGTTCAAGTTATCAACACAAGTGGATATGACATAACTAAGACAGCAGAACTACAATATAATCCATAATAAAAGGAGACAAAATATGTCACAAGAAATTTATTTGATTGATGAAGAAAATGAATTAAAAAGCAAACTAATAGATTTATTTAAAAAAGAAAAAGAATATAAATTTAAAAAAGCTAAAGAAGCGGAAATTGAAAGTGTGTTAAAAAACATTCCAGCACTTATTATTATAAATGAAGATGGAATAAAAGAAGATATTATTGAACTTTGCAATAAAATCAGAAAAAATGAAGATAATAGCATAACACCTATAATTGTAATATCTTCAGTAAAAGAAAAAGAACATAGAATTCAAGTATTAAAAGCCTGTGTTGAGCATTATATAAAAGCACCAATTGATGAACAATATTTATATTACACAGTAAAAAATGTAATAAGGCTTTTAGATACTAACCGTAGAGTAAGTCCATTAACTGGGTTACCAGGAAATGTTCAAATTCAAACTGAAATAAAAAAGAGATTATTAAATAATGATCAATTTTCAATATTGTATGTAGACCTAGATAATTTTAAAGCATATAATGATGTATATGGATTTTTAAATGGAGATGAAATAATTAAATTTACAGCAAGATGTGTAGCAAATCATTTACATGATACAGAAGATGAAAGCAACTTTGTTGGACATATTGGAGGAGATGATTTCGTTGCAATAACGGCTAACACAAATTGTGAAAAAATATGTCAAGATATAATTTTAGAATTTGATCAAGGAGTACTTAAATATTTTAACAAGTCAGATATTGAAAAAGGATATTTAGAAATACCAAATAGAAAATGTGTAATAGAACAATTTCCATTAACAAGTATTTCTATAGCAGTAGTAGTTGTTGATAAAGGAAGATTTAAAAATGTACTTGAAATAGGGGAATCTGCAGCACAAGTTAAACATCTTGCTAAAATGACTCCAGGAAGTACTTATGTTATTGATAGAAGAAAAAATATATAAAAAATATTTACAATTTTCGACATAAATGCTATTATATATTTGAAAATAGGGAGAATGGGGGGAAAATTATGAATCAAAAAACAAGAGCAATATTAGCATATATATTTGGCTGGTTAGGAGGTTTAATTGTACTATTTGCTGTAAAAGATAATGAAAAAAATACAAAAATACATGCAGCACAAGCAGTCGTAATAGGACTAGGATATACCATTATTAGTGTAGCTTATGGATTTATTCCGGTTACTATTCCTTTCTTTAGTACAGCTCTATGGGCAGTATATATTTTAGCTATAATATTTGGTATAGTTAAGGCAAATAAAGAAGAAGATCCAGAATTGCCAGTAATAGGAAATATAGCTAAATCAATATTTAAAAAACAAATTGAAGAATAAAAAATAAGAAAAAAAGTCTCTCTTGTTAAGGAGAGACTTTTTTGACATTTTTAATTCAGTCATTTGACTGTAAAGATATTATACCACAAAACATAAAATATTGCATTAGCTATTATAAAAATAATCCATAATTCCATTATAAATTCCCCATGCTAACCTATTCTGATAATCATCACTTAAAAGTTGTGTTTCTTCTTCTGGGTTAGATAAAAAACCACATTCTACAATAGATATTGGAATTTCAACATGTTTGATAATATAAACATTATCAAGCTTCATAGAAACTCTTTTATTTTCTTTTTGAATAGAATCATTCAAATTTTCTTGTAAACTCTTAGCTAAAGCAGTGCTTTTTTCATCGTTTTGCTTATAAAAACATTGCCAACCATAATATTGTTGCTGAGAAATTTTGTTTAAATGAATAGAAACAAAAATGTCAGCAGAACTCTCATTACCAATTTTAACTCTATTATGAATATCAGAAATTTTCTTTTGCCTTAAAGTAGTTTTATCTAAATCATAAATAGCATTTTCGTCGCTACGAGTTAAAACAACAGTTGCACCAGATTGCTCTAACAAACTTTGAACTTTTAATGTAATTTTTAAATTTGTTTCAGCTTCAGTAGTGCCATTACTAGACTGAGCCCCCTCATCAGGCTTTCCATGACCAGCATCTAGAACGATTACTTTGTTAGAAACAGGAAGAGAAACAGTTTGAACAGTTTGTTTTGAACTAGCAACTTGAAAAACAAAAACAAATAAAGAAATTAATAAAATTGTAGATATTATACCAAATCTTTTTTTACTTAAAATAATCATAAATACACCCCATACATATATATTTCATTTATTTAAAATTATGTCAGTCAGAGCCTGTTTCTTCAATTAAAAAATATCAGATGAATAAACTGTATTTGATTGATATTAAAATGAATAAAATTTCCACTTTTGAGAAAAATATGTGTAAAACATATAATACAAGGAGTGGAATTTTTTAATGCAATATAGAAATTTGATGATAAAGGGTGCAATTTTAGGAAAAAGTCAATTAGAGGATTATTTGGAAAAGGAGGCTTCAAGCCATAATTTACAAAATTATTCTGATAAAAATACTTATCCTATTCCAAGGTTGAAGGAAAATTTTGAAATAATTTCTGATGTATATAATTTGTTGAATGAACATGCAAAATTAAAAATACCAATACATCCAGCAGGAGAATGGATTTTAGATAATTATTATGTAATAGATGAAACTATAAAAAATATTAAATTAGAATTGTCTAAACGTAAATATACTAAGTTTTTGGGAATATCTAATGGTAATTATGCTGGATTTGCTAGAGTGTATGTTTTGGCAAGTGAAATTATAAATTATACTGACAATAAAATTGATGGAAAAAGCTTGAAAGATTATTTGGCTGGCTATCAAAGAAAAAAGACTCTTAGTATGGAAGAAATATGGAGTATAAGTATTTTTATGAAAATTGCTTTAATAGAGAATATTAGGCAAATTTGTGAAAGAATATATATTTCTCAAATACAAAAATACAAAGTTGAAAATATAGTAGAAAGATTAGTTGAACAGAAAAATAAAGGAGAATTACAGTTTACTAAAATATCGGAATATAAAAACAAAATAGAAAAATATGCTGAAATGAAATATTCATTTATTGAGTATTTATCATATAAATTAAAAAAATATGGTAAAAAGGCATATCCATATTTAGAAATTTTAGAAGAGCAAGTTAATAGAGCTGGAATGGATTTGGATGAGGCTATAAAAAAAGAGCATTTTGATATTGCAATAAATAAAATTTCAATGGGAAATTGTATTACAAGTATTAAAAATTTAAATAGAATTAGTATGTTAGAAATATTTGAAGATATTAATGGAGTAGAAGATATATTAAAACAAGATCCAGCAGATGTGTATGAAAAGATGGATTATCAAACTAAAATAATGTATAGAAATGCAATTAAAGAGATTTCTCAAAAAACTAAAATATCTGAAATATATATTGCAAAAAAAGTATGGAGTTTAGCTCAAAATGCTGAAAAAGAAAGTAAAAAAAGTCATGTAGGGTATTATTTAATATCAGATGGAAGACAAAAGTTGCTACAAGAACTTATTGGAAAAACAACGAAAAAGCTTTCAAATGATAAAAAGATTGCTATATGGCTTACTATACTATGTGTTTGTACAGCAATAATTTCAATATTACTTTCAAGTTATTTTTATATAAAAACAAAAGCATCTATATGGTTTGCTATTATTTTAGGAATTTTATTAATTATACCAATACAAACAATTATAGTACAAATTGCTCAATATATTTTAGGAAAATTTGTAAAACCGAAATCAATACCTAAATTAGATTTTGAACAAGGAGTTCCAAAAGAATACGCAACTTTTGTTGTAATACCAACAATTGTGAATTCGAAGCAAAAAGTACAAAAGATAATGAAGAATTTAGAAAAATATTATATGGCAAATAAAAGTGACAACATATATTTTGCTTTATTGGGAGATTGTACAGCAGGCAAAAATGAGACGGAAAAATTTGATGAAGAGGTTATAAATGCAGGAATAGAAGAAGCTCAAAAATTAAATAATAAATACCCAGACGGAACATTTACTAAATTTAATTTTCTATATAGAAAAAGAGTATGGAATACATCTGAAGAATGTTATTTAGGTTGGGAAAGAAAAAGAGGCTTATTAAATCAATTTAATGAATATATTTTAGGAAAAAGCAAAAGTAAGTTTTTAATAAATACAATTGAAAATTCAAAAGAAAAGTTTGGACAAATACCAAATATTAAATATGTAATTACTTTAGATTCAGATACTGAACTATGCCTTAATACAGGATTAGAGATGATTGGCGCAATGGCACATATATTAAATAGACCTGTATTAAATCATAAACAAGATTTAGTAATAGATGGACATGGATTAATTCAACCTAGAGTAGGAATTTCGCTTGAAGATATACAAAAAAGTTATTTTACTAAGCTGTATGCAGGTTCTGGAGGAAAAGATGCATATACAAATGCAATATCAGATATATATCAAGATAATTTTGAAGAAGGAATATTTACTGGAAAAGGAATTTATGATTTGCCAGTTTTTTCAGCAGTTTTAGCAAATGAAATTCCTGAAAATACAGTTTTAAGCCATGATTTGTTAGAAGGAAGTTATTTAAGGTGTGGACTTGCATCAGATATAATGTTACTAGATGGCTACCCTTCTGGCTATAATAGTTTTAAAGCAAGGCTTCACAGATGGATAAGAGGAGACTGGCAATTAGTTCAATGGCTAAATAGCACAATTATAAACAAAAGGGGAGAAAAAAAGCAAAACCCATTAAGTATATTGTCAAGATATAAAATATTAGATAACTTAATAAGAAGTTTATTAGAAACCACTATTGTAATTTCAATGATTTATGTATGTGTTTTTAAATTATTATTTAATATAAAAATATGGCCAATAATGATTTTATTAATAATATCAGCAATAATTCCAACAATTTTGGAATTGGTAAATCGTATTTTATTAAAAAAAGATCAAGAAAAACCTCAAAAAACTTTTACTGAAACAATATCAGGTGTAAAAGCTGCAATACAAAGAGGAATTTTAGCATTAGGTAATTTGCCAGATAAAGCATATTTTAGTTTAAATGCTTGTGTAAAAACACTAAAAAGAGTATTTTCTACAAAAAAACATTTACTTGAATGGATGACTGCAGAAGATGCTGAGAAAAATGCTAAAAAAGATGTACTTTCATATTATAAAAATATGGCATCAAATATTGTTTTAGGAATATTGGCATTAATTTTGCTATTTATTTTACCATTTAAATTTAGCAATATATTTATACTATTATTTGCACTACTCTGGCTTATAGAACCATATATAATGTGTAAAATAAGCAAAGAATATAAGATTGCACCAAAAATTGAAGAACTAAACCAGGGAGAAAAAGAATATTTATTAAATTTAGGAAAAAGAACATGGCAATATTTTAAAGATCTTATAAATGAAAAAAGTAATTTTTTACCACCAGATAATTATCAAGAAGATAGAAGACCAAGAATTGTAAATAGAACTTCACCCACAAATATTGGACTAGGCCTATTAGCAGTAATATCAAGCTATGACTTAGGGTATGAGAATTTACAAGATACAATAAATTTATTAGAAAAAATGTTAAATACAATTAGTAGTTTACCAAAGTGGAATGGGCATTTATACAATTGGTATGATTTAAACACTTTAGAACCACTAACTCCAAGGTATGTATCATCTGTAGACAGTGGGAATTTAGTAGGTTACCTTTTTACAGTAAAACAATTTTTAATAGAGCATGAGAGTACAGGTACAACTGAACAACTAATTCAAATGGTAAATACGTTAATATACAATACAGATTTTTCGAAATTATATGATGAAGATACAAGGCTGTTTTCTATAGGTTTTAATATAGAGGAAAATGCTTTAACAGATTCGTATTATGACCTTTTAGCATCAGAAGCAAGACAAACCAGTTTAGTTGCAATAGCAAAAAAAGATGTACCTGCAAGGCACTGGAACAATTTAAGCAGAACACTTACAATATTAAACAAATATAAAGGTTTAATATCATGGTCTGGAACCGCTTTTGAATATTTTATGCCAAATATAAATATACCAAAATACCCAGGAAGTTTATTAGATGAATCTTGCAAATTTATGCTAATGAGCCAAAAAGAATATGCAAAACAACTAAACATTCCGTGGGGAATATCTGAATCAGCTTTTTATTTAAAAGACTTACAAAATAATTATCAATATAAGGCATTTGGAATACCATGGCTAGGATTAAAAAGAGGACTTTCTGATGAAATGGTAACAAGTTCTTATGCAAGTATTTTAACAATTAATGAAAATCCAAAAGATGTGGTAAATAACTTGAAAAAACTAGAGAAAAATGGCATGTATGAAAAATATGGATTTTATGAATCAATAGATTATACACCAACAAGATTAAAAAAGGGCGAAAAATATGCTTTAGTAAAAACATATATGGCACATCACCAAGGATTAATATTAGTATCAATAAACAATTTATTTAAGCAAAATATAATGCAAAAAAGATTTATGGAAAACCCAGAATTAAAAGCAATTGATATCTTACTTCAAGAAAAAATGCCAGAAAATATTATAATAACGAAAGAAGAAAAAGAAAAGGTTGAAAAAATAAAGTATATATATGATAATGATTATTCTCAAAGAGAAATAACAAAGCCTAATATTAGAATACCTCAAATAAATGTAATTTCAAGTGGAAATTATACAATAGTTATGAATTCAAAAGGAGAAAGTTACAGCAAGTATGGAAATTTATTAATTAATAGATATAAAAAGACAAATGATTTAAACCAAGGAATTTTCTTTTATATAAAAGATGTAAAATCTAAAAGAATTTGGACAGCAAATCAAATGGATTATTTAGGAAAGCCTGATAAATATGCAATATATTTTTCAGATGATCAAGATAAAATAGTAAGACAAGATGGAGCTATAGAAACAATATTAAAAACTACTATTTCTGAAAACGGACCAATAGAACTAAGAAGCTTAGAATTGACAAACCATGGTTTAGAAAATCAAACATTAGAAATTACAAGCTTTTTAGAGCCAGTACTATCAGAAGAATTGCAAGATAATAGTCACCCAAGCTTTAATAATTTGTTTTTAAGCTATGAATATTTAAATGATGAAGAATCAATGATTGTGACAAGGAGAAAAAGGCAAGAAGGCGAATCACAAGTTTTTTTAGGTATAAAATTATATACAGAAAATGAAACAATTGGTAAATTAGAATATGAAATTGATAAAGAAAAATTTTATGGAAGGAATGAACTTGGACTTCCAAATGCAATAAAAAATTCAATTCCATTAAGTAATAATGTACAATTAACAACAGAGCCTATTACTGCAATGAAAAGAACAATAAGTATAAAACCAGAAGAAAAAGTAATTTTGAATTTGATTTTAGCAGTTGCAGAAACTAGAGAAGAAGTTGTTAAAAATTTAAAAGAATTTACAAGTCAAGCTACTATTAAGTATAACTTTGAATTATCAAAGGCAAGTAAAGAAGCGGAAAATAAATATTTAGAAGTTACAGCAAAACAGACAGAATTATATCAAAAAATGCTTGGTTATTTGCTGTATAACAATCCATTAAAAACTTTAACATGTAACCAAATAAATGCTCCAGTAAGTAAATTGTGGAAATATGGAATTTCTGGGGATTTACCTATCTTATTATTAAATATGAAAGACAAAGATGAAGTAGAAAATTTAACTGAAGTATTAAAAGCATATAATTACTTTAGAGTAAAAAATATAATGGTGGATTTGGTAATTGTAAATCAAGAAAAATATAGTTATGAAGATAATTTAAAAAATGAAATATATAATTGTATATCAAATGAAAATTTATCTTATTTGCAAAATATAAAAGGTGGAATATTTGTATTAGAAAATTTAACATCTGAAGATATAAAATTTTTACAGTATCGTGCAAATTTGAGTTTAGACTCAAGTAATGGAAATATATATAGATACTTAAAAGAACAAGAAGAAGAGTATTTAGAAAAAATTAAAAATTTGCCATTTGAAGAAACACCAAGAACTATTGAAAATATACAAGCAAAAAGAGAAAAACTAGAAGATTTAAAATATTTAAATGAATATGGTGGATTTTCACAAGATGGAAAAGAATACAAAATTAGAGTAAATAAAGATGAAAAATTACCAACTGTATGGAGTCATATTTTAACAAATAAACAGTTTGGCACATTAGTTACAGAAGGAATGGGAGGTTATACTTGGTATAAAAATAGTAGGCTAAATAGATTAACATCATGGAGTAATTTACCAGTACAAGATATTCCATCGGAAATTATATATATGCAAGATAAAGATACAAAGAAAATATGGTCATTAGGTTTAAGCCCATGCCCAGATGAAAATGATTATTATATAACTTATGGTCTTGGTTATGCAAAATATCAACATCAAAGTAATGAAATTGCTCAAACTTTAAATATGTATATACCAATGGAAGATAATTTAAAAGTACAAGTACTAAAACTAGAAAACCATGGGTTAAAAAAGAAAAGGATTAAATTAATATATTATATTAAACCAGTATTAGAAGAAGATGAAATTAAATCAAATGGATATTGTAACTTAGAATTTGTTCCAAATTCTAATATAGTTTGTATAAAAAACACAGGAGTGGAAAATACCTTTTCTGATTATATGTTTGTATCATGCAGTGAAAAAATAAAATCATATACAGGAAGCAAACAAAGCTTTATAGGAAATGGAAGTATTATTAACCCAGATGGAATATATCAAATTGAATTAGATAAGCAAAATAGTTTATGGCAAAATGAAATAATTGCAATAGAATGTGAAGTGGAATTAGAGACATTAGAAAATAAAGAAATTATATTTACATTAGGTGTAGGACAAACAGTGCTTGAATGTCAAGATATAGCGTATAAATACAATAATTTAAGCAAAGCAAAAGAAGAATACGAAAATACTAAAAATTATTGGAAAAACATGACTGAAAACTTACAAGTAAATACACCATTAGAGTCAATTAATATTTTATTAAATAGTTGGTTAATTTACCAGACTATAACTTCAAGACTACTAGCAAAAACAGGGTATTATCAATCAGGTGGAGCTTATGGATTTAGAGATCAGCTTCAAGATACAATTGCACTTAAATATGTAAATCCAGATATAACAAAACAACAAATAATTAAGCATAGTAAACATCAATTTATAGAGGGAGACGTGGAACATTGGTGGCATGATGAAACTTCAAGAGGCATACGCACAAGGTTTTCGGATGATAGACTTTGGCTTGTGTATTTAGTAGAAGACTATATTGCATTTACAGGAGATAAAGAAATACTAGATATAAAAACTCCATACTTAAAAGGAAATTTACTTGAAAATGATGTAGATGAAAGATATGACATGTATGAGCAATCTGAAATAGAAGAAAGCATATATGAACATTGCAAAAGAGCTATCAACATTTCCCTAAATTTTGGGGAAAACGGCTTACCTAAAATAGGCTCTGGAGACTGGAATGATGGCTTTAGTACAGTTGGAAATAAAGGAAAAGGTGAAAGCATATGGTTAGGATTTTTTTTATATAATGTTTTGAAAAAGTTTATTCCAATATGTGTAGAAAAAGATGAAACAGAACTTGCAAAAAAATATGAAGAAATAATGGAAAAATTAAAAAGAGCACTAAATTCAAGCGGTTGGGATGGAAGATGGTTTAGAAGAGCTTTTATGGATGATGGCAATGTTTTAGGAAGTATGCAAAATGAAGAATGTAGAATTGACTCAATTGCTCAGAGCTGGTCAGTTATATCTGAAGCAGGAGATAATGATAAAAAATATATATCAATGGAAAGTTTAGAAAATCATTTAATAGACAAGGAAAATGGTGTTATAAAATTATTAGATCCTCCTTTTGACAAAGGAATATTAAAACCTGGCTATATTAGTAGTTATGTACCAGGAACAAGAGAAAATGGTGGACAATACACACATGTGTGTTGTTGTTAGCACCAGTTTTTGAAATATTGATACTCTTACATATAAAATACTCAAAATTTGCACAACAAAATAATCAAAAAATGCACAATACATATTGAATAGAATGTTAAACACCGATAATATTTGACAAAAGGCAAAAAAAATGCTAAAATATAACTAGAATATGAATAAAATATAAAAATAATCATAAAATAGTAATAAAGAGGTGAGTAAAAATGAATTGCTATAATATGGTGTTAGAATATATAAATAAAAGCGAAAAAGGAATACCAATTTTTATTGAAGAAATTAAAGAGTATATTATAAGATTTTACAACGAAAATGAAAAAGAAAAAGTATTCAATAATATTAAAGCTATTTTAAATAGAATGAATAAAGAAGGCATAATAGAAACAGCATATAAGGGCATTTATTATATCCCTAATGAAAATATATTTGGCAAAATGTTACTTGGAAATAGGCAAATAATTAGGTATAAGTATATAATGGACAAAGAGGGTAATATAAAAGGTTACATTACTGGAGCAAAGCTTTTTAATGAAGCACATTTAACTACTCAAGTTCCAAATGTTATAGATATTGCTACAAATGAATGTAAAAACTTTAATAAATATGAAAATAAAAATTTGAATGTTATAATTAGAAAACCTAAAATTGAGATAAACAATGAGAATTATAAGTATTTACAATTATTTGACTTAATAGAGAATAAAGACAATATAGGAATTGAAGTAGATAATCCTGATGAAATAATCTATAATTTCATAGAGGAAAATAATTTAGATTTTGAAAAGATAATTAAATATGCTATGGATACAAAAAGCAGAACTGTAATAAACAAGATACTTGTTTTAGCAAGGTAGGAGGTAAAAATGAATTTACATTTAAATAAAGAATTATTTAGAGATTTTATAGATAACTTAAATACAAAAACAGGAATAGATTCAGATATTATTGAAAAAGATTATTATGTATGTACAATATTGAAAGAATTATCAAAAAATCAAGATGAATTACAAGCATATTTTAAAGGTGGAACAGCAGTCTATAAAATATTAGATACAATGAATCGTTTTTCAGAAGATATAGACTTAACGGTAAAAGTTATTCCTGAACAATCAAATACTAAAAACAAAAACAGATTAAAAGAGTCAGCTCTAGGTTATGAGGTAAAAGGACTAGAATTATCAAAAGATGAATGTATTGATAATAAGGGAAGTGTTACAGGAATATACAGATATAATTCTATTTATGATACTAGTAAAGATCCATTACATAGAGCAGGAATTATACAAGTAGAAGCAACATCTTTTACGGTTAGTGAGCCTTATAAAAAATATAAAATAGAACCACTTATATATAAATTAGCAAACGAAAGTGAGAGAAAAATTTTAAAAGAACAGTTTGAAATATCAGATTTTGATATAAATATTATAAAACTTGAAAGAATGTTTATAGATAAAGTTTTTGCAGCAGAGTTTTATTATATTAGAAATATGCATAAGGATACATCAAAGCATTTATATGACATTACAATACTAGCACAAACAAAAGCAATTAAAGAATTGTTACAAAACAAAGAAGAACTAGAGAAACTAATTTCATATAAAAGGCAAGAAGAGAGCATTAGAAAAGGTGGAATTGATGCTGATTTAAAAATTAAGGACTTCACCTATTTAAAACAAGACTTTAATGAGGAATTATTAAAGGAATTTGAAAATATGCAAAATAAATATGTATTAAATGATAAATATAAAATAGAAATCAGTGAAGTAAAGATTACTTTAAATGAAATAATAAATAATAAAAATATTATATAAGCAAAAATGTGAAACAAAATATTCCAAAATAGAGTAAAATGTTTCACAGTTTATTTAATTGAATAGAAAAATAGAAAGCATTTGCAGTGTAAATATTGCAGGTGTTTTTTTATTGTTTTAGAGATATGCAGAACCTCTATAAAAGTTCTTGGTTTAGCAAGCCGATGCTATAAAATATGCTCGCATTAGTATAAACGGTCTATTTATACAAAATGCGTAAGTGAGAACTTGGAACTATAAACTCACAATAAAAAAAGAGTATTGGTGGATACTTGGATGTGGATTTATAATTGCAAAAAGCTTGGACAAGTATAAGCAAAGATTGCTATAGGTATTACAAAATAATTTTCAATTATTTTGCATACTAAGGCTGTAACAAATAAATTTTAACAGCCTTAGCAATCAGCAATTATAGTAACAAAGGTTACTTACTAGACTGCCTATGAAACTTGGCGAGCGACCGACAGTTTCTTAAAAGAAAGGCGTAATAATCCTATTTAAAATCTGGGATATATTACGCCTAATCTACAAAGCTCACTCCTTCAGGTTTCTAAAAAATTAAGAAAATTATGGTAAATTGTTTTTAAAAAAGATATTTTATGATAAAATAAAATTAAATTATTATAAGTTGGGGGATACAAATGATACAAGATAGTAAAATAGCATATTCAGAAATTTATGCAATAATAAATTTAATGGAAGATCAGTTTATAGATAAAGTACCAAAAAAAATTAAAGATTTTTTTGAAGAAGAAAGAGATAAGGAATACTATCCTATTATTGATGTAAATATAGAATTAGATGAACAAAACTTACAAAGAGAAACTATAGTTTTACTTGCTATATTAAAATTAAATTACTGGTGTGATAGTGAGGAAGAAAAACAAGAAATTTTAAAAAGTTTTTCTGATAATGAAAATTTAAAAATCAAAGAACAACAAGAATTATATGAAAAATATAATCCTGATAATATATTCAAAAAGAAAGAGCAAAATACTGTTGTTGAAGATAAAGAAGTTGTTAATTCTTTATCAATGGTAGAATACAAAAAACCAAATTTTATAAAGAAACTTTTAAGCAAAATTAGAAGTTTATTAAAAAACTAGGAGGATTTAAGTTATGGTAAAATTAAGTGAAATTTATGATAGAACTAAAAGTCCCTTGGATAATTCAGAAATATTACAAAGGATAGTAGAAGGATATGCAAAATCTTCTAGGACAGATGTCTTTAATAGAAGTGATTTATATAGTTTTTTAGTTAAGATGAATCAGAATAAAGATAATACAGGAATTAATTTAACAGATAAAGAGCAATTTTTTGTAGATACATATAACCAATGGATAGATAATATTTTAAGATTAAATGATAATCAAATGAAAGTATTAGAACAACAAAGAGGAATGGCAGCAAGAGAATTACAACAATATTTGAAATCTTTTGGAAAAGTTAGTTCAATGCAAGATATAACAAGATTAAAGAGTAATCCTTTATTTGAAGAAGATATAAACGGATGGGAATTAAATGATGGATGGGAACATATAAAATCACAATATATATCAGGAAGGCAAGAGAGTAAAATTCCAGTAAAGCATAGGTTATATATTGGATGTCAAAATCAAGATATGTGGAAACTGGCCCAATTATTTAAAAGTAAATGCGAATCACAACAAATACCATTTTATTTTAAATTAGGTTCATCAAGTGAAAGAGATGATAAGATGGTTGTATATGCGGATACGGATAATTTAGCCAATTATATAAGTGCATTTCAAGAAATTGCACAAGAGCATCCTGAAATTGTCGAAAGATGTGGAGAGCCACCAGCTCTTACAGGAACAATAGATAATTGGATTGGAATTGGAGATGAACCACCATTAAAAAGTAATGGAGAAAATCAATCCTATAACTCTCTTAGAGCAGATATTTTTGAAGCTGCTATAGAGGAAACTTTACTATCTAGCATAAAAGATTTCAAAGGACAAAATGTAACATTTGATGGAAAACAAGTAAAATTTAATGATTTATTTATTGAACAGGCAGCTGGAACTATTATAGAAATATTAGATAAAAATAAAGATTCAAAATTTAAAGAACTTCCTAATTTAGGATTAAAAGATGCAGATCTAACAAATCCTAAATTTAAAGAACATATTAAAAATCATTTAAGAAAAAATATTACTACAGGATTAAAAAAATTAGATGCAGTTAAAGATATAAAAGAAACTTTGGGTGCAAGTAATTATGAGGCTATTTTCTCTATACCAACTAGAGATAATAAAAATATAGGTGTAAGTACCTGTGATATGGATAAAATTATCAAAGGTATGCTTCCTATCATGCAACAAGTAGATCCTCAATTTATGGATAAAGTTAAAACTCAAATTTCAGCAAGATGTAAAGCAGCTGGAATAAGTGATAATTTCTGCTTTCAACAGGAATCTAAAGAAAGATTTGAACAAGTAGATGCTAGAACTATCCAAACTCAAAGTAAACAAAAGAACCAAGAAAAACAATCTCAACCAAGTCAAACTACTACATCACAAACTAATAAAGAAGAAAATGCTATTAATAAACAAACAAAAACTATAAGAACAGTTGATATTGTAAATTTAATAAAACCAGAATTATTGCAACAAAAAATAGAATTACCAAATGGTGCTAAAATTCCGGCTAGACAATATATACAAGAAGTAGTCGCACCACATATTCCAAGCAATGGCAGATTTGTATTGCAAAATAAAGCAGAAATATCTGCAAAACAATATATTGAAGAATATATATTAGGTGAAGGACAACAAAAATATAAAGGAGATATATCTAAATTATTATCAGAAAATACTAGAGCTAATGCTGGAACAATTACTTTAAAAGGAAAACAAGTAAATGCTATAGATATAGTAGATTCCTTAAATCCAGCATTGGTGCAAAAAGAAGTATCATTACCTAATGGAGTTCAAATATCTGCAAAGCAATATATTCAAGAAGTAGTTGCACCACATATTCCAAGTAGTGGTAAGTTTATATTAAAAAGTAATGATAGAGAAATATCTGCAACACAATTTATAGAAGAAGCTGTAATGTTTGCAGGACAAGAAAATTATAATGGTGATATTAATGCTCTGCTAGATGCTTTAACTGTTGCTAATGGTGGTACTGTAGAAGTAAAAGAACCTAAGAAAACACTTAGAGGACAAGCATTAAAGCAAGAAATGGGAATTTCACCTGCTCAAGCACAAAAAATGCAAGAAGAAAAAGAATTTTCAGAACATGAGGAACCTGATAAAAAGCAAAAAGAAGAACAACAAAAATTAGAAGAATCTAATTCTCCTAAATTACCAATAAGTAAAGTGGATAGAACTGTTACTAGAGGCAAAGTTACTACAAGTGAAGTAAATCATTCACAAAAAGCAATGGCTGAAAGAAGGGAAATGTCGCAGTTAATGTTTTTAGGAAGTAGAGCAACAGAAGAGCAGAAAAGAAGATTAGAACAATTAAGAGGAATATATCAAGTTAATCAAAATCAACAAAACCAACAAAGGCAGAGTAATGGAATGGGAAGATAAAATAAGTTAATTATAATTATAGAGTAGAAAAATAAAAATTTCTACTCTATTTTTATACATAAAAATAAATTAAAAGGAGGTTTTCATTATGGAAAATGAAAGAGAAAACGAAATTACTTATCGCAAGGAAGGAGATTATTATGTGACTAATTTGGTTATACCAAAAGATGAATATGCAAACTATATAAATCAAATATTTAAGGGAAAAGAAGTTTCTGCTGAAGAATGTAATGATATAGGTATGGAACTAGCAAATAATTTATGGGGAGATAAATATCAAGTATTAGTTTGCACACACATAGATAAAGATAATGTTCATAACCATATAATACTAAATTCAGTCTCCTTTATTGATGGTAGCAAATATCATAATTCTAATGTTGAACTTGCTCTTTTAAGAGAAACAAATGATGATCTATGTATAAAATATGGACTTTCAGTAGTAGAAACTGATAAAGCAAATAGAGAAGACAAAATTGCTGAAAGTAGAATTGCAAATTATAATCGTAATAGTGGTAAAATGGAACTTATAAAAAAGAATATTGATGAAGCAATTGAAAATGCAGTAAAATATCAAGATTTTGTTGATGAATTAGGCTATAAAGGTTATATTGTAAAAAAATCTAATAATTCTATATCCATATCAACACCTTATTTTAATAGAAATATAAGAATTGCAAGAACATTTGGAGAAGATTATACTTTTGAAAATATAAAACACAGAATATATTATAATGATTATAGATTCAAAAACGATAGTAACAAAATATATAAAGTCAAAGTATATGATGGAATAAAAATAAATTCAGAATTACTAAAAATATCACATTTTTATAGATTATATGTTCATTTTTTATATGTTTTAGGAAAATTACCACCTAAAATACATTATGAAGAAAGAACACCTGAATATTATAAGGAAATAGATAAATTCAACAAATTGTGTGATGAATTAAGTTTGATAAGTAGTAAGGATTTAAAATCAATAGAAGATACACAAAATTTAAGAACGCAATATCTTGAAGAAATTACACCCTTAAAGGCTCAAAAAGAAATATATATGAAATTATATAATAAAACTGATAATGCAGCTGATAAAACGATTTTAAAGGCAAGAATCAATATTTTAAATGAAGATATTGAAAGATTAAACAAAAAGATACAAACTTGTAAAAGAATAATTAACAAAGCAGAAAAAGGAGAAAAAGAAGATTGGATAATACAAAAAAGATTTCAAGATAATAAAGAAAGAAGTGAGAAAGAAAATGCCAAAAATAAGGCTAGGAAACGAATAAGATAAAATGCAGTATGTAGATTTAAAATAGATATGTCACAGCAAATTGAAAAATAAAAATAGGAAATACCAAAAGTATGA